>Ga0255338_1000917_pt1 | contig 68418 bp, 71 predicted proteins | sample MeOH1_35cm_T4_19_FD_203715 | JGI IMG/M metagenome (GOLD analysis project Ga0255338, IMG submission 203715) | Sandy soil microbial communities from University of British Columbia, Vancouver, Canada - MeOH1_35cm_T4_195 | ecosystem: Engineered > Artificial ecosystem > Sand microcosm > Unclassified ... | reverse complement strand
CGCCGCCTGCGGGCCCTCCCCGCCACGCCGTTCTGCACGGCCTGCCAGGCCATCCACGAGCACGAGCAGGGCCGGCCGCGCCCCCTCCGCAGGCCCAGCCTGCACGCCTGAAAGGACACCCGCCATGACTGCTACCGCCCGCAAGCGCCCGGCGGCGCGCGAGACCGCCCCCGCTCCCTTCGCACCGCTCGGCATCCTGGCCGACCTCGGCCGCCAGCAGATGTGCGTCGCCGCCGAGGCATCCAGCGCCATGCTCCGCGGTTTCGAGACCATGCGCCGCATCCAGCAGGAGGCCGCGCACGAGGCGTCCGAGCGGCACCAGGCCGCCGCCGCGAAGCTGCACGGCGCCTGCGCCCCGGCCGACCTGATGGCGATGCAGGCCGGCCTGTGGCAGGCCGACTGGCAGAGCGCCAACCGCTACTGGCAGGACCTCGCGGGCACCGCGCTCGAGATGCAGGTGGAGATGATGGGCTGTGCCAGCCACCTCATGGACTCCGATGCCGCGCTGGAGAGCGTCTCCGCGGTCAAGGCGCTCGACGCCTGGCCGGGGATGAAGGCGTTGTTCCCGGTCCTGCGGGCGGCCTGAGGCTTCGCGTCCGCGGCCTCGCGTCGCGTCAGGCGGCACCCGGCAGCGTGCCTGCGAAGCCGCGTGCGGGTGGGCTGTGTCGCGCGGCACAGCCCAGCCGTGCGCGGGTTTGCCGCGAGGCAGCGGCCTGCAGGACTACCGTTGGTGCACGTAAGTCCCCGGCGCCAGCACGGGCGCGCCGGCTTCCATCAGGCCGGCCACCGGCCGGGCCTTCACCTTGCCGCTCGAATGGCGGCGCAGCCACTGTTGCCAGCACGGCCACCATGAACCGCCGGCCGAAGGCGCCGTCTCCTGCCACGCCCGCGGGTCGGCGGGCGCCTTGCGCGGCGGATGGGAAGCGACACGGTAGCTCGCCTGGGGATGCGCCTCCGGGCCGCCGGGCGGGTTGACGATCCCCACGTTGTGGCCGCCGGAAGTCAACAGGAACGTGACCGGCGAATGCACGAGGCGGCAGACCTTGTACACCGACTTCCATGGGGAGACGTGGTCGCGCTCCGTCGCCACCACGAACATCGGCACCTCGATGTCGTGAAGCGAGACGGGGTGGCCGTGCGCCGGGTAGCGGCCCTCGGCCAGGTCGTTGTGCAGGTACAGGCGGCGCAGGTACTGGCTGTGCATGCGCGCCGGCAGGCGCGTGGCGTCGGCGTTCCACGCGCGCAGGGCCGTCATCGGCGTGTGCGCGCCCATCAGGTACTCGTGCACGAGCTTGGACCACACCAGGTCCTTCGAGTTGATCAGCTGGAAGGCGCCGGCCATCTGGCGGCCGTCGAGGTAGCCGCGCTCGGCCATCAGGTCCTCCAGGAACGCGATCTGGCTTTCGTCGATGAACAGGCCCAGCTCGCCCGGCTCGTGGAAGTCGGTTTCCGCCGCCAGCAGGCTCACGGTCTTCAGCGGGTTGCTCCGCTTCTCCCCCAGCACGGCCGCGGCGATCGCCAGCAGCGTGCCGCCGAGGCAGTAGCCCATCGCATGGATCCCGGCGCCGCCGCTGCGCGCGCCGACCTCCTTCACGGCCGCCAGCACGCCGAGGTCGAGGTAATCGTCCATGCCCAGGCCCCGGTCCTCGCTGCCCGGGTTGCGCCACGACACCATGTACACCGTATGGCCCTGTTCGACCAGGAACCTCACCAGCGAATCCTGCGGCGTGAGGTCCAGGATGTAGTACTTCATGATCCACGACGGCACGATGAGCAGCGGCTGGGCGTCGACCTTCGCCGTCGCGGGCTCGTACTGGATCAGCTCGACCAGGTGGTTGCGGAAGACGACCTGGCCCGGCGTCACCGCCACGTCGCGGCCCGGCAGGAAAGCCTCCACGCCGCGCGGCCGGCCGTCGCCGAGCACGGCCAGCGCATCGCGCGACCAGTTCGCGAAGCCGGTCGCCAGGTTCAGCCCGCCGGAGCGCAGCGTCTCCTTCAGCACCTGGGGATTGGTGGGAATGAAATTCGAGGGCGACCACATGTCCAGCCACTGCCGCACCGTGAAGTCCACCACCTCTTCATGGTGGCGCGACACCCCGCGCACGCCCGTCGTCGCCTCGCGCCACCACTGCTGCTGCAGCAGGAACGCCTGGGCCATGGCGCTGTAGGCAGGCGCCTCCCATTCGGGCCGCGAGAAGCGCTTGTCCTCGGGCACCGGCTCGACGCAGCGGTCGCAATGGCCCTGCCAGGAATGGGCGGCGTAGTGCTGCCACTGCAGGGCCTTGCCCAGGGCGCTGGATGCGAGTTCGGCCTGCTTGGACGGCGAGACCGCCAGGTGCGTCAGCCAGTCGGAAAAAGCCTGCGCCACCGACGACGGCGAGACGCCGTGCGCCAGCCGCGCCAGGCCCAGCTTGATCGGGAGGTCCATCGCCGCCGGCTCGTGCCCGGCGGCCTTCAGTTCCGCAGTCGCCATGGATTCATCGTGGCACTGCCGGGCCGTTGCGCCTTGCGCGAGGTCAACCATGCGGCGAATGGGGCCCCGCGCGGGCCCGCGCCTGCGTACCATCCGTCCATGCTGCCGAGTTTCATGACCGCCATGACAGTGGCTCCCACGGGCCGGCAATTGCAGGCGAGCCGAAAGCCGGTGCCCCAGGCGCAGGGACACGACGTGCTGGTGCGGGTGCTCGCGTGCGGCGTGTGCCGCACGGACCTGCACATCATCGATGGCGAGCTGCCCGCGCACCGCGAAGGCGTCGTGCCCGGGCACGAGGTGGTGGGCAGCGTCGTGGCCCGCGGCCCGCAGGCCAAGCACTTCGCGATCGGGCAGCGCGTCGGCATCCCCTGGCTCGGCCGCTCGTGCGGGCATTGCGGCTACTGCGCGATGGACCGCGAGAACCTGTGCGACGAGCCGGTTTTCACCGGTTACGACCGCGACGGGGGCTTCGCCGAATACGCGGTCGCCGACGAGCGCTTCTGCTTCGCCCTGCCCAGCCGCTACGACGACGCGCACGCGGCGCCGCTGCTGTGCGCGGGGCTGATCGGCTTTCGTGCGTGGCGCCTCGCCGGCGCCGCCACGCAGCGGCGCATCGGGCTGTACGGCTTCGGCGCGGCCGCGCACATCATCTGCCAGGTCGCGGTCGCGCGCGGCCAGGAGGTCTACGCCTTCACGCGCAGCGGCGACACCGCCGGCCAGGCCTTCGCGCGCCGCCTCGGCGCGGCGTGGGCGGGCGGCTCCGGCGACGCGCCGCCCGTGGCCCTGGACGCGGCCCTGATCTTCGCGCCGGTCGGCGCCCTGGTGCCGGCGGCGCTGGCCGCGACGCACAAGGGCGGCGTCGTCGTGTGCGCGGGCATCCACATGAGCACGATCCCGGCGTTCGACTACGACCTGCTGTGGGGCGAGCGCGTGCTGAAGTCGGTCGCCAACCTCACGCGCGCGGACGGCGACGCCTTCTTCAGCCTCGTGGCCGAGCTGGACCTGGAGACGCACGTGCGAACCTTCGCACTGCGGGACGCGAATGCCGCGGTGCGGGCGCTGCGCAGCGGCGAGGTGGAAGGCGCGGCCGTGCTGGTTCCCTGAGGCCCACGGCGAGGCGTTAGCATCCGGGCAGACCTTCCAAGGAGATTCCCGAATGACAGTCGAATCGCTCGCGCTCGACCCGGCCGCGGTCCGCGCCCTCGCCGCCGTGTCCACCGGCACCATCACCACCGTGCTGCTCAAGAAGGGCCTGCGCAATGTCTGGCTGCGCGGCACCCGGCCGCTCGCGGCCGGCCAGCCCCGGGTGGTCGGCCGCGCCTTCACGCTGCGCTTCGTGCCGGCACGCGAGGACCTGGCCACCCCGGCCTCCTGGGGTTCGCCGATTTCCACGCGCGCGGCGATCGAATGCATGCCCCCGGGCTGCGTCGCCGTCGTCGGGGCCATGGGCGTGACCGACGCGGGCATCTTCGGCGACATCCTGTGCGCCCGCATGGTCAAGCGCGGCGTCGCCGCGCTGGTCAGCGACGGCGTCGTGCGCGACGTGTCGGGCGTGCTCGGCACCGGCCTGCCGGTGTGGTGCCAGGGCACGGCCGCACCGGCATCGGTCGCCGGGCTCACCTTCGTCGGCTGGCAGGAGCCCATCGATTGCGGCGGCGTCGCCGTCTTCCCCAACGACGTGATCGTGGTGGACCAGGACGGCGCGGTGCTGATCCCCGCCGCGCTGCTGGGCGATGTCATCGCGGCCGCGACCGAGCAGGAACACCTCGAGAACTGGATCATGAGCCAGGTGGACCAAGGCGCCGCCCTGCCCGGCCTCTACCCGCCCAACGAGGAAAACCGCGCGCGCTACGAGGCCTGGCGCAAGCAGCAGCCGGGCTGACCGCGGGCGCGCGGCACGCCGCCGCGCCGGATCCGGCAGCGCACACGCGAAGTTGCGGCAGATCAACAAAATTTCGGGGTCGGCGTATAGATTTCCCTGAGAGCCTCGCCGCGACGCCCAGGCGCCCGCCGGCCGCCGCAAGGAGAAATCGCGTGAAATCAGACCTGCAACTCAAGTCCGACGTGGCCGACGAACTGGCCTGGGACCCGTCGATCAATGCCACCAACATCGGCGTCGCCGTCAAGGACGGCGTCGTCACGCTGTCCGGCCACCTCGACACTTTCGCCGAGAAGCACGCGGCCGAGCGCGCCGCGCGCCGCGTCTCGGGCGTTCGCGGCATCGCGCTGGACCTGGACGTCAAGCTCGCGCCCGGCCACCAGCGCAGCGATTCGGAAATCGCGCAGGCCGCGACGGCGGCCCTGCGCCTGAACTCGCTGGTGCCCGACGGGAGGGTGAAGGTCGAGGTCGAGGACGGCTGGATCACCCTCACGGGCGAGGTCGACTGGCGCTACCAGTTCGCCAGCGCCGAGCAGTCCCTGCGCTCGCTGACGGGCGTTCGCGGCCTGTTCAACCAGGTGACCATCAAGCCGCGCGTCAAGGGCGATGACATCACCCGGCAGATCGCCGCGGCGCTCACGCGCCAGGCGGCGCGCGAGGCCATGCACATCGAGGTGGACGTCGACGGGGCCGTCGTCACCCTGAGCGGCAAGGTGCGCTCGATGGCCGAGCACGACGCCGCCATCGGCGTGGCCTTCTCGGCGCGCGGCGTCTCGCGCGTCGTCGACCACTTGCAGGTGGCCGGTTGAACGATATTTGCCATTGGTCCTGGTACAAGGAGCTCATCATGACAAGACTCAGCCTTTTCGATCCGGCATTCAGCGACAACTTCGAATCCGCCATGCGCCGCTTCTTCGCGCCGACGCCCTTCGAAGCGGAAACGCCCGCGCTGAAGATGCGCATCGACGTTTCCGAGAAGGACAGCGCCTATGAAGTCAAGGCGGACATCCCCGGCGTGAAGAAGGAAGACATCAACGTGCGCATCGACGGCAACGTCGTGCAGATCGACGCCGAGGTCAAGCGCGAGACGCAAACCAAGGGCGAAGGCGGCAAGGTGCTGCGCAGCGAACGCTACTACGGCACCGTTTCGCGCACGTTCAGCCTGGCCGACGACGTGGACGACGCCAAGGCGGACGCGAAGTACGCCGACGGCGTGCTGACGCTGGTGCTGCCCAAGAAGACGACCACTGCATCGCGCAAGCTGGCCGTCCACTAGGTACGCCATGACCACCGCACCGGCTCGGCAGCCTGCCCTGCCGGTGCTGCAGGCGCGCTCGCTGCGCAAGACCTACGGCAGCGGCGAAACCGCCGTCCACGCGCTGCGCGACGTCGACCTCGATGTACGCGCAGGCGAGTTCGTTGTGTTGCTGGGCGCCTCGGGCAGCGGCAAGTCCACGCTGCTCAACATCCTGGGCGGACTGGATCGCCCGACCTCGGGCGATGTGCGGTTCTTCGACCATGCGCTCACGCAGGCCGATGACGACGAACTCACGCGCTACCGGCGCGAGCACGTCGGCTTCGTGTTCCAGTTCTACAACCTGATTCCCAGCCTCACGGTGCGCGAGAACGTCGCACTCGTGACCGACATCTCGGAAAACCCCATGCCGGTCGACGAGGCGCTCGAGCTCGTCGCACTGGCGCCCAGGCGCGATCACTTTCCCTCGCAGCTGTCCGGCGGCGAGCAGCAGCGCGTCGCGATCGCTCGCGCGATCGTCAAGCGGCCGCAGCTGCTGCTGTGCGACGAGCCAACGGGCGCCCTCGACTACGCGACGGGCAAGCTGGTGCTGGAGGTCATCGCGCGCATCAACCGGGAACTCGGCACCACGGCCATCGTCATCACGCACAACGCGGCGATCGCGGGCATGGCCGACCGAGTCATCCGGCTCGCGGACGGCCGCATCGCCAGCATCGAGGTGCCGCAGCGGCGGCTGACCCCGGCGGAACTCTCGTGGTGAAGACGCTGCCCCCACGCTCTGCGCGTTCGCCGGCCCCCGGGGGGGCCCAGTCCGGCTTGGGGCGGCCCGGCGCCGGACCGCCATGAGAGCCCTCGACCGCAAGGTGTTCCGGGACCTGAAGCTGCTGTGGAGCCAGGCCCTCACCATCGCACTGGTCGTCGCCAGCGGCATCGGCGGCTTTGTCGGCTGCCTGTCCGCCGTGGAGTCGCTGTCGATCGCCCGCGATCGCTTCTACGATGCCGGCCGCTTCGGCGACGTCTTCGCCGTCGTGAAGCGCGCGCCCGATGCGCAGGCGCGGCGGCTGGCCGAGTTGCCGGGCGTCGTCGACGTGCAAACGACGATCGAGGCCGGCGCACGCGTCACGGTGCCGGGGTATGCCGACCCGGTGATCGGCCAGTTGATCGGGCTGGACAGCCGCCATGCACGGCGGCTCAACCGCGTGTCGCTGCGTTCGGGGCGCCTGCCCGAGCCGGGCTCGCGCGCGGGGGGCGAGCTCGAAGCCGTGGTGGCGGAGGTCTTCGCGCAGGCCCACAAGCTCACGCCCGGCGCGTCGGTCACGGCGCTGGTCAACGGCAAGTTGCGGCCGCTTCGCATCACCGGAACCGTGCTGTCGCCCGAGTACATCTTCGCCGGCATGTGGGGCATGCCCGACGTGCGGGCCTTTGGCGTGTTCTGGCTGGACGCCGACGAGCTCGCCGCTGCGCTCGACATGAAAGGCGCGTTCAACAAGGTGTCGCTGCGGCTGGCGGCCGACGCGTCGCGGCCCGCGGCCATCGACGCGGTGAACCGGCAGCTCGTGCGCTTCGGCGGCATGCCCGCCCACGGCCGGGACGACCAGATGTCGCACGCCATGCTGGACAACGAGATCCGTGAGCAGCAGATCCTGGGCACCCTCCTGCCCTCGATCTTCCTGGCCGTGGCCGCATTCCTGCTGCATGTGGTCACGGCGCGGCTGATCGCAACCCAGCGCGAGCAGGTCGCGGCGCTCAAGGCGCTGGGGTATCCCAACCGCGCCATCGCCCTGCACTACCTCAAGCTCGTCACCCCGATGGCCGCGGGCGGATGGCTCCTGGGCCTGCTGGTGGCCAAGTGGATGGGCACGATGCTGATGGGGCTGTACGACGAGGTGTTCCGCTTCCCCGTCTTCGTGCATGTCATGCCCTCGGAACTCGTGGCCGCGAGCCTGTTCGTGGTCGCGCTCACGGCCCTGGCGGGAACGCTCACCGCGATCGCCGCGACGGTGCGGCTGCAGCCGGCCGAGGCGATGCGCCCGCCGGCCCCCGGGCACTACCGGCGCTCGCTGCTGGAGCGCGTCCCGCGCCTGCGCACCGGGCCGGCGTTGCGCATGATCTTGCGCAACGTGGAACGCCGCCCGCTGCGCGCGGCCGTGACGGTGGGCGGCATCGCCGCCTCGGTGGCGATCATCGTCATGGGCAATTTCTTCCGCGACGCCATCGATGTCATCGTCGACACCAACTTCAACCTGGGCATGCGCGGCGACGTGGAGATGTGGACGACCGATCCCGTCGATGCGGCCGCGTCCCGCGCCCTGGCCCGGCTGCCCGGTGTGCTCCAGGTCGAGCCCGGGCGGCGCGTGGCGGTGCGCTTCGTCCATGGCGCCCGCAGCGAGACCGGGGTGATCCAGGGCCGCACGACGCCCACCAGCCTGCTGCGCGTGATCGACGTGGACGGCCGCCAGGCGGAGCCGCCCCCCGAAGGACTGCTGCTCAGCGACCGCCTGGCCGACAAGCTGGGGCTGCGCGTGGGCGACAGCGTGACGGTGGAATTGCGCGAAGGCCGCCGGCAGGTGCGCGAAGTGGCCGTCGTGCAGCTGGTGCGCGACATGATGGGCCTGAATGCCTACATGGACCGGCGCGCGCTCAACCGGCTGCTCGGCGAGGGTGATGTCGTCTCCGAGTTCACGTTGCGGACCGCGAAAGGCGAGGACAACCGCGTGCTGGAGGCGACGAAAGCCCTGCCGCGCGTGTCGGGCTCGTTCAGCAAGGCTTCGATGATGCGCAACATGGAGGAAGTGACGGCGCGCAACATCCTGATCATGAGCGCGGTGCTCACGGGCTTTGCGGCGGTGATCGCCGTGGGCGTGGTCTACAACAACGCGCGCATTGCCCTGGCCGAGCGCACGTGGGAACTGGCCAGCCTGCGGGTGCTGGGCTTCACGCGGGCCGAGGTGTCGCTGCTGCTGCTGGGCGAGCTCGGCCTCGCCATCGCCGTCGCGCTGCCGCTGGGCATGGCGCTCGGCTGGGGCCTGACGCACGGCATCGTGGAGCTCATGCGCTCGGACCAGTTCTATTTTCCGGTGGTCATCCGCGCCCGCACCTATGCGTTCGCCGCGCTGTGCGTCGTGGCGGCCGGGGTGGCCAGCGCGATGGTGGTGCGCCGGCGCGTGGACCGGCTCGACATGGTCGCCGCGCTGAAGACACGGGAGTGAAGGGGAACGAACGATGTTCAAGCCGAACAGGAAGACTTTGGGATGGGCCGGCGCCGTGCTGGCGGCCGTGGCCGCGCTGGCGTGGGCCTTCGCGCCCCGGCCCGTGGAGGTGGAGACTTCCGCGGTGAAGCAGGGACGCTTCGAGCAGTCCATCGAAGAGGACGGCCGCACGCGGCTGAAGGACCGGTTCACCGTCTCCGCGCCGGTGGCCGCGCGGCTGGCCCGCATCGCCTTGCGCGAGGGCGACACCGTGGCCGCGGGCGACACCGTCGCCGTGCTCACCCCCGTCATGTCGTCCATGGTGGACGCGCGCAGCCGCACCGAGGCGACGGCGAGGCTCAAGGCGGCGGCGGCCGGGGTCGAGCGCGCCGGCGCGCGCATCGCCAAGGCGCGCATCGCGCTGCAGGAAGCGCGCCTGGAGCAGGACCGGTCGGAGAAGCTCGCCGCCGACGGCTTCGTCTCCGCGTCGCGCCTCGATGCCGCGCGGCTGGCCGTGGGCAGCGCCCAGCGGGAGCTGGACATGGCCGGCGCCGAGCGCGAGGTCGCCGTGCACGAGCAGGCCCAGGCCGCCGCCGCGCTGCAGCCGGCAGCCGCCGGCGCGCCGGGCCGGCCGCTGAACGTGCGCGCCCCGGTGAGCGGCGTCGTGCTGCGCGTGGTGCAGGCGAGTGAAGGGACGGTGCCGGCCGGCGCGGCGCTGCTGGACATCGGCGACCCGTCGCGCATGGAAGTGCTGAGCGAGCTGCTCACGACCGACGCGGTGCAGGCGCAGCCCGGGCGCCAGGTCGTCATCGAGCGGTGGGGCGGCCCGCCCGTGGAAGGGCGGGTGCGCCGCGTGGAGCCGGCGGCCTTCACGAAGGTATCGGCGCTCGGCATCGAAGAGCAACGCGTCAACGTGCTGATCGATGTCACCTCCCCGCCGCAGGCCTGGCGCGCGATGGGCGACGGCTTCCGGGTGACCGCACGCATCATCACCGCGAGCGTCGACCAGGCGACGCTGGTCCCGGTGGGCGCCCTCTTCCCCCATGGGCAGGACATGGCCGTGTACAAGATCGACGGCCGCCGCGCGCGGCTGGTGCCGGTCAAGGTCCTGGCGCGCAACGCCAGCGAAGCGTCCGTGCGCGACAGCCTGGCCGTGGGCGACCAGGTCGTCGTCTATCCCCCGGCGGCGCTCGGCGACGGCAAGCGGATCAAGGTGCGGACCCCGTGAACCTCCCCCGCACTTCTTCTGGCGGCTCGCACTCCCGTGCGCCGTGTTCAAGGAGGCTTGCCGATGACGCCCCGGTGAGGATCGGCCGGGTTACGACTCGTCCGCGCGCACCAGCAACACCGGCACCGGGCTGATGCGTACGACGCCCTCGGCGGCGCTGCCCAGCGCGAGGCGGCTGAAGCCGCGGCGGCCATGCGTGCCCATGACGATCAGCTCGCAGCCGTGCTGGCCGGCCTGCTCGACGATGACGTCGGCCACGCGCTTGCCCGTCACTTCGCGCAGCAGGGTTTCGCAGTGGACGGACGCCGCGCCCGCGTCGCGCTTGGCCTTGGACAGGACATCCAGGCCGTACTGGCGCAGGCGCTTGAGCATGTCCTCGTAGCCCGCGGCCGAGGTCATCTCGGAAAGCGTGGCGTAGTCGTCCACCACATGCAGGAAAAGCAGGCGGCTGGCCTGGCCGGAAGCCAGTTTCACGGCTTCGCGCAGGCCGCGCTGCGCGGTTGCGCTGCCATCGACGGGGACAAGGATCCGCTGGTACATGACACCTCCTGAAGACCGCATGAGCCCTAGTGTAAGCATCCTGTCGGTTCCGCTTGAGAAATCTCAACGCTGGCGGCTCCAATGCGGCCAATATGGCTGCATGACCTTCACGGGATACCCATCATGGCCTTTCCAGTGCGCGAGAACCACGAACTGCGCTTCCTGGCGCTCGAGGACGGCGGCGAGGGTTATGCGTTTCCGTGCGACCCCGCGGGTCGCGTCGAACTCGATGGCCTCACCGAACGGGAACGAATCGACTATCTGTATGCGCGGGCGGTCGTGGGCCGCGAGGTCGCGCCGCCGGCGGTGATCCCGAGGCCGCCCACGCCGCGCCGCTGAACCGAACCTTGCGGCGGGTCAAGGACGATCCCGGCGCCGCGAACCATTCTTGGTTGCACGAGGCTGCCATGAGCACCGTGACCCCAGTCGCGCTGGGGATGATGGGCAGGCTCCGGCCACCTTGACCGAATGCCGGCCCGAAGTCGCACACTGGATTCGCTCTCCTGATGCAGACCATCCTGACCCAGTGGTTCAGCGGATTTCTGCGCCGCCGCCGCGCGCTCAGGCACTTCCATCGCCATGCGCTGGTGGCCACGCTCGCGAGCCGCGGACCGGCGCCCGCGGTGCCCTCCCATCTCGCGAACGATCTGCTGCTGGTCGCGCGCGACGACATCCCCGGCGCGGTCGCCCGGCTGCGATCCCACGAAGGTGGCCTGAGCGCACCCGAAGCGGCCGAGCGGCTGGCCCGCGATGGGCCGAACGATGTCGCGCACGAGAAGCCGCTGCGCTGGTGGCACCACCTGTGGCAGTGCTACCGCAATCCTTTCAACCTCCTGCTCACGGCCCTGGCGGTGCTGTCGTACCTCAGCCATGACGCCAAGGCGACGGTCGTCATCGGCTTGATGGTTGTCTTCAGCACGATTCTTCGCTTCGTGCAGGAGGGCCGCTCCCATCGGGCCGCGGAGAGCCTGAAGGCCATGGTGCGCAACACCGCCACCGTGATCCGCCGCGATGCCGCTGCGCCAGGCGCCGCCACCGAGCAAACGCCCCCTCGAGACATTCCCCTGCGTGAACTGGTGACGGGCGATTGGGTGCTGCTGTCGGCGGGCGACATGATCCCTGCCGACTGCCGCGTCATCGCCGCGCGCGACCTGTTCATCGCCCAGGCCGCGATGACCGGCGAGTCGGCGCCGGTGGAGAAGTTCGCGGACCGGCGCGGCGACGCGCAAGACCCGCTCGAACAGAGCAACCTGGCCTTCATGGGGACCAATGTGGTCTCCGGCTCGGCCAAGGCGATGGTCGTGGCCACCGGAAACCGCACCTACTTCGGAACCTTGGCGCTGCGCGCGACCGCAAGCGACGGCGCGCCCAACGCCTTCCAGGCCGGCGTCAACAGCGTGAGCTGGCTGCTGATCCGCTTCGCGCTGGTGATGGTGCCCATCGTGCTGCTGGTCAACGGATTCACCAAGGGCGACTGGCTTCAGGCCGGCCTGTTCGCCCTCTCGGTGGCGGTGGGGCTGACGCCGGAGATGCTGCCGATGATCGTGACCTCGACCCTGGCCAAAGGGGCCGTGCTGCTGTCGCGCAAGAAGGTGATCGTCAAGCGGCTGGACGCCATCCAGAACTTCGGTGCCATGGACGTGCTGTGTGCCGACAAGACCGGCACGCTCACGCAAGACAAGATCGCCCTCGCACGCCATGTCGATGCCTTCGGCCAGGTGTCGGAAGATGTGCTGAACTTCGCCTTCCTCAACAGCCACTACCAGACCGGGCTGAAGAACCTGCTCGACCACGCCGTGCTCGAACATGTGGATCTGCCGGCCGAGCTGAAACTCGAGCAGGACTATCGCAAGATCGACGAGATTCCGTTCGACTTCGAGCGTCGGCGCATGTCGGTGATCGTTTCGCAACGCGACGAGCGCCACCAGCTGATCTGCAAGGGGGCGCTCGAGGAGGTGCTGGCGGCGTGCGACCGGGTGCGCCAGGACGGCGCCGCCGCCCCGCAGGACATGCCGCTGGACACCGCCATGCTGTCGCGCGTGCAACCGGTGGCGCGCAGCTTCAACGAGAGCGGCTTGCGCGTGGTCGCGCTGGCGATCAAGGAGCTGCCGCCCAGCCAGACCGTCTACTCGATCGCCGACGAAACCGGCCTGACGCTGATCGGCTACATCGCGTTCCTGGACCCGCCCAAGGAATCGGCCGCGCCCGCGTTGAAAGCGCTGGCTTCCCACGGCGTCGCCGTCAAGGTGCTGACCGGGGACAACGAACTGGTCACCACCCAGGTATGCCGCCAGGTCGGGCTGCCCGTGGGTGAGGTGTTGCTGGGCGCGCAAATCGAGGGCATGGACGAGAAGGCGCTGGCCAAGGCGGTGGAGCAACACCGGGTTTTTGCCAAGCTCGCGCCGCTGCACAAGGACCGGATCGTGCACGCGCTGCGGGCCAACGGGCACGTGGTCGGGTTCATGGGAGACGGCATCAACGACGCGCCGGCGCTGCGTGCGGCCGACATCGGCATCTCGGTCGACTCGGCAGTGGACATCGCCAAGGAGGCCGCCGACATCATCCTGCTGGAAAAAAGTCTGATGGTGCTCGACGCCGGCGTGGTGGAGGGCCGCACCACGTTCTGCAACATGCTCAAGTACATCCGCATGACGGCCAGCTCGAACTTCGGCAACGTGTTCTCGGTGCTGGTGGCGAGCGCCTTCCTGCCTTTCCTGCCGATGCTGCCGTTGCAGCTGCTGCTGCAGAACCTGCTCTACGACGTCTCCCAGACCGGCATCCCGTTCGACAACGTCGATGCCGAGCTGGTGAGCAAGCCGCTGAAGTGGAATCCCGGCGACATCGGGCGCTTCATGATGTTCTTCGGCCCGGTCAGCTCGCTGTTCGACATCACCACCTTTGCCGTGATGTGGTGGGTGTTCGGCGCCAACAGCGTGGCCACGCAAGGCCTGTTCCAGTCGGGCTGGTTCGTCGTCGGGCTGCTCACGCAGACCCTCGTGGTGCACATGATCCGCACCCCCAAGCTGCCCTTCATCCAGAGTCGCGCGGCGGCGCCGCTGATGGTGATGACGCTGGCCATCATGGCCTTGGGCATCTTCCTGCCGATGGGGCCGCTGGCCGATTACTTCAGGTTGCAGCCGCTGCCGCCGATGTATTTCCCGTGGCTGGCGGGGATCCTGATCGGCTATTGCGTGCTCACGACGCTGATGAAGCGCTATTACATTCGCCGTTTTGGCTGGGAGTGACGGCGAAGCGGTGCGCCATCCCCGGGATACGCAGCAGTCAGGACGGTGCCCGGGGCACCCTATCGACGCAGCGCCAGCATGCCCGCCGGGATCAAAGAGCATCCCATCCCCCGCCCCTTGAGATGGGTCAAGAGGGGCCGCGCGAGCGCGACCTAGGATGAATTGACACCCTCCCTCTGGAAGCACCGATGTTTCCCATGAATCGTGCCGCCCTTGCGGTGGCGCTGCTGACCCTGGCGGGCTGCGCGAGCCCGCCGGCCGGTCCACCCAAGGCTGGGGGCGTCACGGTCCCCGATGCCTGGTCCCAGGCGGCGCCGGCCGGCAGCGCCGCGCTCGCCCAATGGTGGCGCGGTTTTGGCGACCCCTTGCTGGTCCAGCTGGTCGACGATGCGCAGAAGGCCAACACCGACCTGGGCATCGCCCGCGCCAACCTGCGCCAGGCACGCGCATTGCGCGAACAGGCGGCGGCGGGCCTGTGGCCGAGCCTGGGCGTTTCCGTCTCGGCGCAGCGCAGCCGCGCCGCCGGCGCTTCGGCCAGCGGCAACCTGTTCAACGCCGGGTTCGACGCCAGCTGGGAGCCGGACATCTTCGGCGCCACCGCGCATGGCGTCGCGGGCAACGAAGCCCAGGCGCAGGCCAGCGCGGCCACGCTCGCTTCCACGGAAGTCTCCGTCGCTGCCGAGGTCGCCGTGAGCTACCTGCAGCTGCGCGGCACGCAGGCCCGCGCCGCCTTCGCGCGCGAGAACCTGGCCGCGCAGGAGCAGACATTGCAGATCGCGCAGTGGCGCGAGCAGGCCGGCCTGGGCTCGTCGCTGGAGACGTCGCAGGCGCGCAGCGCGGTGGAGCAGACCCGCGCGCAGCTGCTCGTGCTCGACGCGAGCGCTTTGCAGACGCAGCATGCACTCGCCGTGCTGAGCGGCCGGCCGCCCGCGGCGCTGGCCACGCAGTTTCAGGCGGCAGCGCCATGGCCGCAGCCGCCCCGGGGCCTGGCGCTCGCGATTCCGGCGGCGGTCCTGCGGCAGCGGCCCGATGTCCTGGCAGCGGAGTGGCAGTGGCACGCCGCGGCCGAACGTGTTGCACAAGCCGATGCGCAGATGCTCCCGGCCGCCCAGCTGCGGGCCTCGCTCGCCTGGAGCGGCGTGACGCTCGGGTCTGTGGGCAGCCTTGCCGCCGCGCGTTCGCTGGTGGCGAGCATCGGGCAGACATTGTTCGACCATGGCGCGCGCAGTGCGCAGCGCGATGCGCAGCGGGCGGCTTTGGACGCTGCGAGCGAAAGTTACCGCGCCAGCGTGCTGGCCGCGTTGCGCGACGTCGAAGACGCGCTCTCGGCCCTGGGCGCATCACGCGAACGCCTGGTCGCCCTGGATGCGGCCGAGCAGGCGACGCGCGATGCCGCGCTGCTGGCCAACCACCGCTACGAGAGCGGCCTGATCGATTTCCAGACCGTGCTCGACACGCAGCGCACGCTGCTCAACGTGCAGGACAGCGTGGCCAGCGCGCGGACCGACGTGGCCACCAACCATGTGCGCCTCTACAAGGCATTGGGCGGCGGCTGGAACCCGGCCGCCGGGACCGGGGAATCCAGCTTGTGAACACGACCGTCGAAAAGATCCAATCCCTGCTCGGGCAGGACGCCACGCGGCCCTGGTGGAAGCGCGCCACGCTGTGGGGCACCCTCGCTGTCCTCGTCGCGCTCGTCGCCGCGGGCCTGGTCTGGCAGGGCAAGCGCGCCGCGGACGCGCAGCCGCGCTATGTGGCGGAGCCGGTCACGCGCGGCCATCTGGTGGTCACCGTCGCGGCCAACGGCATTCTGGAACCGACCAACAAGGCCGACATCGGCAGCGAATTGTCCGGCACGGTGGCCCGGGTGCTGGTGGACTTCAATGACACCGTGAAGAAGGGCCAGGTGCTGGCTGAACTCGACACCGCGAAGCTCGACGACCAGGTGAAGCGCTCGCGCGCCGCGCTGGACGTCGCCCATGCGAAGGTGCGGCAGTCGCAGGCCACCGTGCAGGAGGCCACCGGCAACCTGCAGCGGCTGCAGGAGGTGGCGCGCCTGAGCGGCGGCCGCGTGCCGTCGCAGGCGGAGCTGGCCACCGCGCAAGCCACGCTGGCGCGCGCGCAGGCCGATGCCGCCGGCGCGCAGGCCGGCGTGGCCGACGCCACCGCCGCCCTGAGCGCCGATGAGACCAACCGGCGCAAGGCGGCCATCCGCTCCCCCATCAACGGCATCGTCCTGGCGCGCTCGGTGGACCCGGGCAACGCCGTCGCCGCGTCGCTGCAGGCCGTGACGCTGTTCACGCTGGCCGAGGACCTCTCGAAGATGAAACTCGCCGTGAACGTCGACGAAGCCGACGTCGGCGAGGTGCGGCAGGGCCAGAAGGCGACCTTCAGCGTCAGCGCGTACCCCAACCGCAACTACCCGGCAACGGTGTCGCGCGTGAGCTACGGCTCCACGACCAAGGACAACGTCGTGACCTACATCGCCGAGCTGAGCGTGGACAACGCCGATCTGTCGTTGCGCCCGGGCATGACGGCGGGCGCGCTGATCGTGGCCACCGAGCGCACCGACGTGCTGCTGGTGCCCAATGCCGCCCTGCGCTTCACGCCCGCGACCGTCGCCGTGGCGCCGGCAGATGCGGCGAGCGGCTCCTCCTTCGTCTCGAAGCTGATCCCGCGCATGCCGCAGCGCGCCCGCCGCACCGGCGCCCGTCCGGCGGCGGCCCGCCAGGTATGGGTGCTCAAGGATGGCGAGCCTGTGGCCGTCGCGGTCACGGCCGGCGCGACCGACGGCCGCCTGACGGAAGTCACGAGCGATACCCTGCGGCCCGGCATGGCCGTCATCACCGAGCAGAACGCCGGGGGCGCGCGGTGAGCGATGCGGACAATGCGAAGGACGCGCTCATCCGGCTGCGCGGCGTGAGCAAGGTCTATGGCACCGGCCAGGCGGCCGTGCATGCGCTGCGCGAGGTGGACCTCGACATCGAGGCCGGCGAGTTCGTCGCCATCATGGGCCCGAGCGGTTCGGGCAAGTCCACGGCGATGAACGTCATCGGCTGCCTGGACACGCCCACCAGCGGCGAGTATTTCTTCGAGGGCGTGGCGACGCAGCGCCTCACGCGGGACCAGCGCGCCCGGCTGCGACGCCGCCACCTCGGTTTCGTGTTCCAAGGCTTCAACCTGCTGCCGCGGACTTCGGCGCAGGAAAACGTCGAGCTGCCCCTGCTCTATCGCGGCGAGAGCGCCAAGGCGCGCAACGCCGCCGCGGTGGAGGCACTGGCATCGGTGGGCCTGGCGGGCTGGGAACACCATACGCCCGCCGAGCTGTCGGGCGGCCAGCAGCAGCGCGTTGCCATCGCGCGGGCGCTGGTGACCAAGCCCACGGTCCTGCTCGCCGACGAGCCCACGGGCAACCTCGACAGCCAGCGCGGCCGCGAGATCATGGACCTGCTGCGCGCGCTGAACGTGGACCGCGGCATCACGGTCGTGATGGTGACGCATGAGCCCGACATGGCCGCCTATGCACGCCGGGTGGTGCGCTTCGTCGACGGGCGCATCGACAGCGACGCGCGCAACGCGCCGGCCGCGCCCGCCGTGGCCGCCGAGGCCGCCTGATGTGGTGGACCACGCTCATGCTGGCGTTGCGCGAGATCCGGCGCAACCTGCTGCGCTCGTTCCTCACCATGCTCGGCATCGTGATCGGGGTGGGCGCCGTGATCACCATGGTGACACTGGGCAATGGGGCAACGCAGGCCGTGGCGGACCAGATCTCCAGCCTCGGCAGCAACCTGCTGATGATCCGACCCGGTCAGCGGCTCGGGCCGGGTGCGGGTGCCGCCGGCGCGCCCTCGTTCAAGGAAGCGGACGCCCAGGCCATCGGCGCCCAGGTCGGCGGTATCCGTGCCGTGGCGCCCGCGGCCAACAGCCGCGTCACGGTGGTCTACGGCGCCCGCAACTGGGCCACCTCCGTCACCGGATCCACCAACGCCTATTTCGAAACCAACAACTGGCAGGTCGCCGATGGACGCACCTTCACGGACCTGGAGGAGCGCGCCGGCGCCGCCGTCTGCCTGATCGGCGCGACCGTGCGGCGCGAGCTGTTCGGCACCCAGGACCCGCTGGGCGCGCTGGTGCGCATCAAGCAGTTCTCCTGCCAGGTGATCGGGCTGCTCGCCGCCAAAGGCCAGGCGGCGATGGGACAGGACCAGGACGACACGATCATCCTGCCCCTGCACGCGGTGCAGCGGCGCCTGACCGGCAACCAGAACGTCGGCACGCTGCTGGTCTCCATGAAGGACGGCGTGGATGCCGAGCAGGTCAAGCGCAGCATTTCGCAGCTGCTGCGTGAACGCCGCAAGCTCAGCGACACCGACGACGACAATTTCAACGTGCTGGACACGCGCCAGATCGCCGACACCCTGTCGGGCACGACCAAGGTGATGACCATGCTGCTGGGCGCCGTCGCGGCCGTGAGCCTGCTGGTGGGCGGCATCGGCATCATGAACATCATGCTGGTGAGCGTGACGGAGCGCACGCGCGAGATCGGCGTGCGCCTCGCGATCGGCGCGCTCGAGCGCGAGGTGCTGCTGCAGTTCCTGATCGAGTCGGTGGTGCTGGCGTCGATCGGCGGCCTGATCGGCGTGCTGCTGGCCGCCGGCGCTTCGGCCGCGCTCGCCGCTTTCATGAAGGTGCCGTTCCTGTTCGACCCGGTGATCAACGTCGTCTCGTTCGCCTTCTCGGCGGCGATCGGCGTGGTGTTCGGCTACTTCCCGGCGCGGCGCGCGGCGCGGCTCGATCCGATCGAGGCGCTGCGGCACGAGTGATTCGACGACGCCCGAGCCATCGCTTCACGCACACGAGCCGGCGCCGGGCGCCGCGGCCGGCTCGAGCCTCACCAGCAGCACCGGCACCGGGCTCGCCCGCGCCACCGCCTCGGCCTGGCTGCCGAGCGTCAGGCGCTGCAGGCCCCGCCTGCCGTGCGTGCCCATGACGATCAGGTCGCAGGCATGCTGGCCGGCCTGGCCGACGATGATGTCGGACACGCGCTCGCCCGTCACTTCACGCAGCAACGTTTCGCAGTGGATGGAGGCGTCTTCGCAAACCTTGCGCGCCTTGGCCAGGACCTCCAGGCCGTACTGGCGCAAGGTCTTCATCATCTCGTCGTAACCGGTCATCGAGGATGTTTCGATCAGCAACGGGTAATCGTCCACCACGTGCAGCAGGAGCAGCTTGGCGGGCTGGCCGGCGCACAAGGCAATGGCCTCGCGCAGGCCGCGTTCGGCCGTGGCGCTGCCGTCGAGGGGAACCAGGATTCGTTGGTACATGAGCGCTCCTTCAGTCGCCGGCCGGCCCCGAACGAATCGCATCTGCCGCCCGTCTCAATCCAATATAAGCAGGGCCACGCGAGCAATGTTGCGCGGCGTCAAACCGCGGGTGCGTACCGGCGGCTTGACGGCGGTCAATCCCGGGGCCCGCGGCCTGGCATAACCTGCCGCCATGCAAACCGCCGATCCCGCCACGCTGTCGCGGGGCCTGTCGCAGGCCCAGGTCACGGCCCTCGCCCGCTCCCTGCATGCCGAGCTGATCGAAACGCACATTTCCTGGGTGCTGCTCACCGCCGACCTCGCCTACAAGGTCAAGAAGCCGGTGAAGCTGCCGTTCGTCGATTACTCCACGCTGGAGGCCCGCCGGCATTTCTGCGAAGAGGAAGTGCGCCTGAACCGGCGCCTCGCGCCCGGGCTCTACCTCGGCGTGAGCCACATCGCCGCTTCGCCCGGCGGTTCGCAGATCGACGGCCCCGGCGCGCTGCTGGATTACGCGGTGCGCATGCGGCGGTTCCCTCGCGGCGCCTTGTTCAGCGAGAGGCTCGAGGCGGGCCGGCTGCACAGCTCGGACGTCGACGCGCTGGCCGCGCTGCTGGCCGATTTCCATGCGCGCGCCAACCCGACGGCCAACGGATTCGCCAGTTGCAAGCGCCGGCGTGCCGTCGCCCTGGCGGCGCTGGAAGGCGCGCGGCCGGTGGCCCGACCCGACGAACAGGCCGCGCTCGAATCATGGCTCCAGGCCAAGGCCGCGTCGCTCGCGCCCGCGTGGACGCGGCGCCTGGACGGCGGCTTCGTGCGCCCGTGCCACGGCGACCTGCACCTGGACAACGTGGTCGCGCTGCCCACCGGGGTGGCGGCCTTCGACTGCATCGAGTTCGACCCGGCGCTGCGCTGGATCGACATCATCGACGACATCGCGTTTCCGGTGATGGACTTCGCCGCGCGCGGCCGCCCGGACTTCGCGTTCCGCCTCCTGAACGCCTGGCTGGAACGCACCGGCGACCACGCAGGGCTGCCGCTGCTGCGCTTTTCGGCCGTCTACCGCGCGCTGGTGCGGGCGCAGGTGGCGCACGTGCGGGGCGGCAAGGCAGGCGTGGCGGCGAGGCGGTACCTCGAAGCCGCGATCGCCTGGACCCGGGCGCCCCAGCGCCGGCTGGTGATCACCCATGGCCTGCCCGGTTCGGGCAAGACGTTCGAGTCGCAGCGCCTGCTCGAGCGCGAGGGCGCCATCCGCATCCGCTCCGACGTCGAGCGCAAGCGCCTGTTCGGCCTGGAGATGCTGGAGGATTCACGTGCCAGGGGCCTGGACCTCTACACGGCGGATGCCACGGCGCGCACGTACGAGCGCCTGCTGGAGCTGGCGCGCGGCGCATTGCAGGCAGGCTATCCCGTGGTGCTGGACGCCGCTTTCCTGCGCCGTTCGGAGCGCGACGCGGCGCGAGAACTGGCGCGCGAACTCAAGGTGCCGTTCTCGATCCTGGCGTGCGAAGCGCCGGCGGAGGTGCTGCGCGCGCGCCTGCTGGCCCGCCGGGACGATGCGTCCGAAGCCGACGCCCAGGTGCTCGAACACCTGCGGTCATCGGTCGAGCCCGTGGCCGTGGACGAACACGAGCCGGACGCGGCGCCGCAGGCAGCGCCCTGAGCGCACCCGCGCACTTCCACGCGCGGGTTCTTACTTCTTCGCCGCTTCCCTGGCGGCCTGCGCCGCATCGCTGGCGGCCTGCTGCGCGCGCTGCAAGGCGTCACGCGCGGCGTCGGCCGCCTTGGCGGCGTCTTCCTTGCCGGCACGCGCGGCCTGCCGCGCGGCGTGGTCGGCCTTTTCCAGGGCTTCCTGGGTGGCCACCACGGCCTTGCGGCCCGCTTCTTCCACCGCGCCGCCGGATTCGCGGAACTTGCGCTGGGCATTGCGCGCCGCGTCGGCGGCCTTGCGCGCGAGGCGCCGGACTGCGTCGGCGGCGGACGCGGAGCGGTCCTGCGCAACGGCCTCCGCATGGCGCAGCGCGGCTTCGGCCGCCGATGCCGTCCTGGCCGCGGCTTCCGCAGCCTGCGTGGCCGCCTTGCCGGCGGGCCGGGCCTGCGCGGCGCTCGCCGAGCCGCCCGGCGCGGCCGCCTGGCTTTGCGCCTGGCCCGCGCCCCCCGCGCCCAGCACGGCGACGGCGGCAGCCAGTGCCATCGAAAACAGTGTTCGGACACGCATATCGCTCTCCTTCACAAGGAGGAACGGGTCCCGAAGGACCCGCAATCGGACTCAGCCCGCAAGGATCATTTCTCGCCGGAAGTGATCTGGCCCTTCTTCAGGGCCTCCTTGGCCGCGGCCTTGCGCTTCGCCTTCGCGGCAGCCTTTTCTTCCTTGGTCGCGACCTTGGCTACGCCCTGGGGCTCGGGGCCGGGGCCGGCGGGCATGTCGGCCTTGGCGGCCTTGGCGCCTTCGGCCTTGCGGGTCGCCTTGGCCTGAGCCTTCTCGGCCGCCGTCGCCGGAGCCGATGGGGCCGCCTTCGACTGGGCCGGATCGGCCTCGCCCTTGCTCTGCGCGAACGCGCTGACAGCCAGCATCTGAGCCAGCACGATACTCATGGTCAACAGGGTTTTCTTCATAGCAGCACTCCATGGAAAGTAGGTGATCGGGGCCGGACACTGTCTCTGTCTCTGTCCCTATCCACAACCCAGTATTTCACGCGTCCCGGGCCGCACATTGATGTGCATCAACGGTTTGCCGCCTATTGCGGCTGCTGCTGCCGCGCATACTCGCGCCGCTTCATCGCCAGGTATTCCTCCCGGTCGATCTCGTGGAGCTGCCGCGCATACTTCTCGGTGGCATCGAACCAGGCACGCAGCCTTTTTTCCAGCTGCTGGGCAGGCGGCGCCGAGGCCGCGCCCAGGTAGGCGTCGATGGCCAGGTGGTAGCGCATGGTGTTGCGCTCCACCAGCCCCCGGATCCCGCCGATGTACACAGGCGGCTCGCCGGGCTGCGTCCGGGCCGCCGTCGTGAACCCGACCTTGTCGCGCGCGATCGTCGACAGGTACACCTGCATCGCCATCCGGCTGATGGCCCCATACGCGAACGAGTACCCCATGTGGATGAACGAGCGACCGCCTTCGGCCGGAATCGCCTCGAACAGGATGCGGTAATCGTGGGTGTCGAAGGGACCCTCCGGGGCCCGCAGCTCCACCGCGAGGTACTCCGGCGTCGCGCTGACGGTCCGGAACCCGAACGCGACCAGGGACGCGGCGCCGACCGGCTGGTCGTACTTCTTGCCCACCCGCAGTTCGATCTGCGGGACGCCGTCCTCGACGCCGCGCCGGCAATGCTTGGTGTTGAGGTGCAGGATCATCACGTCGCACCAGCGGTCGGGGTTGGCGAGCGCAGCGCTCACCGCCGCGAAGGGATGGTCCACCAGCGCGTACACGTCGCCCTGCAGCAGCCGCGGCGCCTCGGTCGATTCCAGGACCAGCGGCCCGCCGAAGGGGCTGTCGGCCAGCAACGGCTGCGTCGCGGCGAACCGGGCGCGCAGGGCGGCGGCGCCCGACGCCTGGGTGCCGGCCTGGGCCGTTCCCACCGCGCAGGCCAGCAAGGCTGCGAACAATGGGAGCAGGCAGCGGTACACAGCGGATGAATCACGCAGCATGGTCATGCCCCCTTATAGCCCTGTCGTCAGTACATTTCCGGCTGCTCGCCCATGCCGGGGACCGCGGCGGTCTTTTTCTGCGGCGCGTTGGCGATCATGCAGTCGACGGTGAGGATCAGGCTGGCGATCGAGCCCGCGTTCTGCAGCGCGAGCCGCGTGACCTTCGCGGGATCGATGACGCCCATCTCGAGCATGTCGCCATATTCGCGGGTTGCCGCGTTGTAGCCGTAGCTGGGCTGGCCCGATCCCTCGACGCGGTCGAGCACGATCGACGGTTCCTCCGCCGCGTTGGCCACGATGCGGCGCAGCGGGTCTTCCAGGGCCCGCATCACGATCTTCATGCCGCAGTCCTGGTCGAGCGTCGGCAGCTTGAGCTGGCGCAGCACCTTGCGCGAGCGCAACAGCGCCACGCCGCCGCCGGGCACGATGCCTTCCTCCACCGCGGCGCGGGTGGCGTGCAACGCGTCCTGCACGCGCAGCTTGCGCTCCTTGAGTTCGGTCTCCGTCGCGGCGCCCACCTTGATCACGCCGACGCCGCCGCAGAGCCTGGCGATGCGGTCATCGAGCTGCTGGCGGTCGTACTCGCTCGCGAGGCCCTCGCGCTCCTTCTTGAGCAAGCTCACCCGGTCGCGGATCGCGGAGGGGTCGCCCGCCCCGCCGATGATGGTGGTGCGCTCCTTGTCCACCTCGACGCGGCGCGCGCGGCCCAGGTGCTCCCGCCTCGCCTTCTCCAGCGTGAGGCCGGCCTCGGCGGCAATCACCTGCCCGCCCGTGAGCACCGCCATGTCCTGCAGCATCGCCTTGCGGCGGTCGCCGAAGCCCGGGGCCCTGACAGCGCAGGTCTTGATCACGCCGCGGATGCTGTTGACCACGAGCGTGGCCAGCGCGTCGGCTTCCACGTCCTCGGCGACCACCAGCATCGGCTTGCCGGCCTTGGCCACTTCCTCGAGCAGCGGCACCAGCTCCTGCAGCCCGCTGAGCTTCTGGTCGTAGAGCAGGACCAGCGCATCCTCCAGCACCGCGGACTGCTTTTCGGCGCTGTTGACGAAATAGGCCGAAAGGAAGCCGCGGTCGAACTGCAGCCCTTCCACGACTTCGAGCTCGCTGGCCATGCCCGAGCCGTCCTCGATCGACACCGCGCCCTCGCGGCCGACCTTGTCCATCGCGCGCGCCACGAGATCGCCGATCGAGCGGTCGTTGTTGGCCGAGATCGCCGCCACGTGCGCGATCTCCTGCGACGTGGCGCACGGCTGCGCCACTTTCTTCAGCTCGGCCACGACGGCCTCGATCGCGCTGTCGATGCCGCGCTTGAGGTCCATCGGGTTCATGCCCGCGGCGAGGTACTTCAGGCCTTCCTGGATCATCCCGTGCGCGAGCACGGTGGCCGTCGTCGTGCCGTCGCCGGCCATCTCGCTGGTGCGGGAGGCCACCTCGCGCAGCAGCTGCGCGCCCATGTTCTCGAAGCGGTCCTCCAGCTCGATGGACTTGGCCACCACCACGCCCGAGTTGACGATCTGCGGCGGCCCGAAGTCACGGTCGAGCACGACCGTGCGCCCGCGCGGGCCCAGCGTGACCTTGACTGCGTCGGCCAGCGCATCCACCCCGCGGCGAATCTTCTCGCGGGCGTCCTGCCCGAACAGTAGCTGTTTGGCTGCCATGGTGCGATTCCTTTCGACAGGCGTGCGCCGGGATCCGGCGATGCCCGTGCTGCAACACTAGGCCGCCTTCCCGTTCGTCATCCTTGACCTGCGGCAAGTTGCAGGCTGGCCGGTGCCTGTATTGCGCTACCTCAAGGCAGGAGCGGCCCGCGTACACTGTTGCGATGACCCAGGACCCGGTTGTCTTCGCCCTGGATGCCACGCGCGAGTTCGGCGAGAAGGTGGCGCTTCAACTCGGCCTGCCGCTGGCCGCGCACGAGGAGCGTGCGTTCGAGGACGGCGAGCACAAGGCGCGCTCCCTCGTCAGCGTCCGGCGCCGCGACGTGTTCGTCGTTCAGTCGCTCTACGGCGGCAGCGACGAGAGCGTCAACGACAAGCTGTGCCGGCTGCTGTTCTTCATCGGCGCGCTCAAGGACGCGTCGGCGGACAGCGTCACGGCGATCGTTCCCTACCTCGCCTACGCCCGCAAGGACCAGAAGTCCAAGCCGCGCGATCCTGTCACCACGCGCTACGTCGCCCGCCTGTTCGAAGCCGTCGGAACGGACCGCGTGGTCACGATGGACGTGCACAACCTCGCCGCCTTCCAGAACGCCTTCCGCTGCGCCACCGACCACCTCCAGGCCAACGGCCTGTTCGTCGAACATTTCGTGCCGCTGCTGCGGAACGGGGAGGCGGTCGTCGTGTCACCCGACGCCGGGGGGATCAAGCGCGCCGACCGGTTCCGCCAACGACTGGCGACCGCCCTGGGCCGCCCCGTCGCCGCGGCCTTTGCCGAGAAACACCGCAGCGGCGGCGTGTTGAGCGGCGAGCTCATCGTCGGCGACGTGCAGGGCCGCGTGGCCATCATCGTCGACGACCTGATCGGCACCGGGTCCACGATCGTCCGCACTGTCAAGGCCTGCCGCTCGCTGGGCGCCACATCCGTCTACGCGGCGGCATCGCATGGCCTGTTCGTGGGCGACGCCCCGCAACTGCTGGCCGACGACGCACTGACCGGGATGGTCGTGACGGATTCGGTGCCGCCGTCCCGCCTGGGTGCGGGCCAGGCGCGGGCCAAGCTCACCGTGCTGTCCAGCGCGCGCCTGATCGCCGAGGCGATCCGGCGGATTCATGACGGCGGCTCGCTCGTCGAACTGCCGGGCTAGGACATGCGCCCGGCGGCAAGCGCCAGGTACTGCCGGGCGTGCCGCGGCCACTTCGGGTCGTCGCGGTAACGCGCCTCCCGCAGGTGCCGGATGGCGATGTTCGCCCGCACGCAGGCACGGAACGCCTGGTAGAAATCCACGAGGGCCGGGTCGGGCACATCGCCCGAGAATTGCGCGAACGCATCGAGCAACACGCGGCCGAGCTGCGGCGCGCCGAGCCGCTCGCACTCCAGCGCGAGGAAGCCCAGTTCATCCGCGACATCGAGCGTGCGCAGCTCCGCCGAGAACTCCAGGCAGTCGATGATCGCCGTCGGCGCACCCAGCCAGACATGCTCGGGCCGAAGGTCGCCATGCCCTTCCACCACCCGGCCTGCCCGCACGCGCGCATCGAGGACATCGCGGCCATCGGCCAGCGCGGCCCGCAGCCGGGTGCACACCGCCGCCACGTCATCGGCCGGCAGCGCGTAGGCGGGCTCGCACAGCTCCCGCTCCAGCGTGTCGATCTCGCGCCGCAGACGGCCCGCGAATCGCTCCGGGTCCGCCACGGCCGGGACAAGCCGGCGGTAGAACCCGGCCAGGTGGCTCGCGACACGGTGCATGTGCGCCGGCGTCGCGCGTCCCTGCTCCAGCAGCCGGTCGAGCATCAGGTGCGCGGGCAGGCGGCGCATCCAGACCAGCCACTCCACGACTTCGCCTTCGCCGCCCACTTGGAGCCGGGCCTGCCGGTCCTGGCGCAGCGCCACGACGTCGAGGTACACGGCAGCAGCCAGGCGGCGGTTCAACCGTAGCTCCTCCTCGCAGAAGAAGCGCCGTGTCTCGAGCATGCTGCAATCCAGGCCGTCGTAGCGCGCGGGCTTCTTCAGTTTGTACGCGAATTGCTGCGTGAGGAAGATCCACGACATGTGGGTTTCGATCACCTCCACAGGCTGCGCGCAGTCCGGGTAACTGTCGGGCTCGCGCAGCGCGGCCACCTTCGCGGCGATGGAGACGGATCGTTCAGGCATCGAGCGCGAGCAGCCCCTGCTCGTCCAGAGTGACCCCTGTGCGCAGGGCCCGGCCCTCGCGGTTCAGCACGCCGAGCAGCCAGTCCACGCCTTCCGCGGGCGCGCGCTCGAGCCGGAAGCGCCGCATCCGCATCGGCGCCATGCGCAGGGCGCACAAGGCGCCGGTGGCCGAATCGACCTCCGGGAAGTACATCAGCGACAGGTCGCCGCGAAACTCGCCGTGACCCGCGATGCCCTCGTAGTCGTTGATGAGGTCGCCGCAGCCGTAGAGGATGAGCTTGCCGTCACGCACTTCGATGCCCTTGACGTGATGCGAGGAGTGGCCCCACACGATGTCCGCGCCGCCGGCATCGACCAGGCGGTGCGCGAAGGTGCGTTCCTCTCCCGGTATGCCGAAGCCCCAGTTGCCGCCCCAGTGCACCGAGACCACTACCGCGTCCCCTGCCCGCCGATGCCGCGCCGTCACGGCGGCCACGGCTTCCGCCGCGTCCACGGAGAGCCGGCCGAGGAAGTTCACGCCGCCGCTGCCCGCGCCCGCGGCCCAGCTGGCGGGCGTGCCGCTGCCGGGCGTCGCGTAGCCGAACACCAGCACCCGCCGCCCGGGGTCGATCTCCATCACCGCCGGTTGCGCAGCTTCCGCCAGGTCGCGGCCGGCGCCGGCCGTGCCAACCCCGGCCGCGTGCAGCGTCGCCAGCGTCTCGTCGAGGCCGGCCTGTCCCCAATCCAGCACATGGTTGTTGGCCAGCACGCAGCAATCGATGCCCGCGCCCGTGAGGCAAGCCACATTGGCCGGGTTCATGCGGTAGTGGATGCCCTTGCCGGGCTGCGCATCCTCGCTCGTGGTCACCGCCGTTTCAAGGTTCACCATGCGCGCGGCGGGCTGCTGCTCGCGCAGCACTTCCAGGCCGTCGCCCCAGGGGTAGAGGGCATCCTGCCTCCGCCCGATGGGGCCCGACTCGCGCTCCGCCAGCTCGACATAGTCGACTGCCGAGCGCACCCAGGACTCGTAAAGCCGCGGCTCGCACGCGAAGGGCAGCACCTGGTCGATGCCGCGGCCCGTCATCACGTCGCCGCAGAGGAACAACCTGACGCTCATGGGTCAACCTCCGCCCTGGGTGCTGCGGTGCTATGAGCCAGCCGCCTGCGCGAGCAGCCGGATCGCCTCGTCGTCGTCCACCTGGCCGAACGTGCGGTAGAACTGCCCGACCGCATAGAAGTCCTCCGGCGCGTACAGGCACACGACCTCGTCCGCGAGCGGCCGCACCAGCTCCAGGCTGTCGGGCGAGGCGACGGGGACGGCGCACACCAGGGTGGCGGGCTCGCGCGCCCGAACCGCGTGCAGTGCGGCGATCATCGTCGAGCCGGTGGCGAGGCCGTCGTCCACGACGATGGCGACGCGCCCCGCCGCGTCGATCGCGCCTCGCCCGGGCGTGTACCTCGCCCGCCGGTCCCTGAGCACGCCGAGCTGCAAGCGCTTCTCTTCCTCGATGTAGGCATCGCTCGCGCCGGCCGAGCGGGCATGCGGCGCGATGTAGGCCCAGCCGCTTTCGTCGATGGAGCCGATCGCGAACTCGGGCGATCCCGGCGCGCGCAGCTTGCGCACCAGCACGACGTCGAGCGCGCCGCCCAGCCGTTGCGCGATGAGCCTGCCCATCGGCAGCGCGCCGCGCGGGATGGCGAGCACCAGCGGGTTGCGGCCGCGCCAGGCCTGCAGGGCCCTGGACAGGCGTGTGGCGGCGTCGAGGCGGTCTGCAAACATCATGGCAGCGTCCTTGCGGGGTGGGTCGCAGCCCCATTCTTCGCCGATGGCGCACGGCAATCTTGCGCTGGCTCAACCCACACCCGGATGGCCTGTGCCATTGTCAACGATGCCCGCCTCGTGCGTGCCTCGAAAGGGCCGACATGAAACCAACCGCAACCTTGAGGACGCCGCTGAACGCCGGCGACATCTGCACCCGCATCGTCACCATCGCCTTCCCCAGCATGGCGCTCAACGAAGCCGCGCGCCTCATGCGTGACCACCACGTCGGCAGCCTGGTCGTCGTGGAGGAACGCACGCTCGAGGACCGCGTGGTCGTGGGCATGCTCACGGACCGCGACATCGCGATCAGCGTCGTCGCCGCCGACCGCGACCCGCACGGCATGCGCGTCGGCGACGTGATGAGCAAGGACGTGACCAGCGCGCGCGAGGAAGACTCGCTCGCCGACCTGCTCTCCGCGATGCGCCGCAAGGGGGTGCGCCGCGTCCCGGTGGTCTCGCCGCAGGGATCGCTGATCGGACTCGTCGCGCTCGACGACGTGCTGGACGTGCTGGCGCAGGAAATGAAGGCGGTCGCCGACGCCGTCGGCGCGGCGAGCCGGCACGAAGCCACCGCCCTGCCGTGAACGCGCCGGCCGGCGCCTCGCCCTGCGGCAGCCGGCGGTCACGCCGGCGGCGCGTCGCGCTGGGCGGCCGGCAACGAGAAGCCGAAGGTGCTGCCCGCGCCCGGCGTGCTCTCCACCCAGATCCGTCCGCCGTGGTGCTCGACGATGAGGCGGCTGTTGTAGAGCCCCAGCCCCAGCCCGTTCGACGCGTCACCGGGACCGGCGCGGTAGAAGCGCTGGAAAAGCTTGGGCACGACGTCCGCCGGGATGCCCTCTCCCCGGTCAGTGACCGTGACGATCGTTTCCGTGTCCGCCGCGTCGACGCCGATCGTGACTTGCGCCCCGGGCGGTGAGTAGCGAATGGCGTTGCCCACCAGGTTCTCCAGGACCCGCTCGACGCGGCCCGCGTCGGCCACCACCACCGCCGGGCCTCTCGCCTCGCATCGGATCACATGCGATTGCGTCGCGCCCAGCTCGCGCGCGACCGTCTTGGCGAGCGCCTCCAGGTCCACCGGCGACTTGTGCAGCTGCAGCTGGCCGGACTCGAGCCGGGTGGTCTCGAGCAGGTCCTCGATCATCTCGGACATGCGCTTGGTGCTGTGGCGGATCGCCTCCAGCGGCTCCGCGGCCTTGGCGAGGTCGCCGCGCTCCAGCTGGAGCTTCAGCGTCGCGGCCGACAGGTTGATGGTCAGGAGCGGCGTGCGCAGGTCGTGCGAGATCAGGCCGACGTACTGGTCGCGGAACTCCTCGTGCTGCTTGCGGTCGGTGACGTCGATCGCCACCTCCATGCGCACGAGCCGGCCGTCCGACCACGGGATCGCCTTGTCGATGCACAGGTACCAGCGCCGGTTCACCGTGTTCTGGAACTCCCAGACGACGGGGTGGGCAGCCTGCCCGTTCTCGATGAGCCGCGCGTTGGTGCAGAACTCGCAGGGCCCGCTCTGGCCGGCCTGCAGCACCTTGTAGCAACGCTCGCCGATGCGGGTGCGGCCCCAGTGCCGCTGGGCCTCCGAGTTCATGAACAGCAGCTCGTAGCTCCGCATGTCGGCGACGTAGAGCACCATCTCCGCGGCATCGAAGATGCTCGAGACGGCGGAGAATTGCTCCAGCCCCGCGTGCAAGGCGCGGCTCGCTGGATCGAACGCGTCGCTGCGCGCGAGGGGCTGCGCAGGCGGATTGCCGTCCATGACACTTCCGTTCTCTGAGAAACGCGCCGGCCGGTGTGCCGGTGGGCGTCGACAGGCTCATGCAAATACCCTGCGCCGTGCAATCTGATTGAGGATGAGTTGACGCATCGCAAAGGATCCATCGCTCGAAAAACCGTGTTTGACCCGGGTCAACGTTCCACCCGATTCGCCTTGGGGGTTGCCCTGATGGGCTGTTGTCCTACACCCGCTGTTTTTCCCAGGTGAAACAGTGGAAACAACACAAGAGGACGCGCATCATGCAACTTCAGGAACGTGCAGTCACCCAGCCTCCCCCCGCCGCCGAGCACGACGTGCTCACGCTGTACCTGCGCGAGGTGCGCCGCACCGAGCTCTTCACCGCCGAGCAGGAATTCATCTCCGCCACGCTCGCGCGCGCCGGCGATTTCGAGGCGCGCCAGTCGATGATCGAGCACAACCTGCGCCTGGTGGTGAGCATCGCGAAGAGCTACATCGGCCGGGGCGTTCCCCTGTCGGACCTGATCGAGGAAGGCAACCTGGGCCTGATGCACGCCATCGACAAGTTCGAGCCCGAGCGGGGCTTCCGTTTTTCCACCTACGCGACGTGGTGGATACGCCAGTCCGTCGAACGCGCCGTGATGAACCAGGGCCGCGTGATCCGGCTGCCCGTGCGCGTTCTGCGCGAGCTGCAGCACGTGATGCGGGCGCGCCGGACGCTGGAGAGCGATCCCGCCTTCGCGGCCCGGCGCAACGGCTTCGACGGCGAAGGCGTGCGCGTGCAAGACATCGCCGCGCTCCTGGGCAGGGACGTGCAGCACGTGGCCGAGCTGCTCGCCCTGGGCGAGGCGCCGCGCTCGCTGGACGCCGCGATGGACCACTCCGACGACGAGCACACGCTCGCGGACATGATGCCCGACGAGCTGGCGGTGGACCCGACCGACGTCACCCACGAGCACGAGATCGAGCGCCACATGGACGAATGGTGCGACTCGCTCACCCACCGGGAGCGGGAAGTGATCGCGGGCCGCTTCGGCCTGCACGATCGAGAGCCCGAGACGCTGGAGGTGCTCAGCGGCCGCCTGGGCCTCACCCGGGAAAGGGTGCGCCAGATCCAGAACGACGCCATGCTCAAGCTCAAGCGCCACATGACGCGCGACGGGTTCACCCGGCAGGCGCTTTTCTAGGCCGATGCCTGGCGACGGCGAGACGGCGACTCAGTCGATCAACTCGTTCCTCAGGGCGTAGTAGGTCAGGTCGCTGTTCGACGCCAGGTTCATCTTCTGCAGCAGGCGGGTGCGGTAGGTGCTCACCGTCTTGATGCTCAGCGAGAGCGAACGGGCCACGTCTCCCGCCGTTTCGCCCTTGGCGAGCTTCAGGAACACCTGAAATTCGCGCTCGGACAGGTCTTTGTGGATGGGGCCCCTCTCCTTGCGGCCGAGTTGTTGCGCCAGCAACTCGGCCAGCGCAGGCGAGATGTAGCGCCGGCCGACGGCAATCGTGCGGACCGCGGTCACGATCTCCATGGGATCGCACTCCTTGTTGAGGTATCCGCCGGCGCCATGGCGGATCAGGTCCATCGCGTAGTGCTCCTCCGGATAGCCGGAGAGGACGAGGATGCCGAGACCGGGCGCCTCGGCGCGGATCATGGCCAGTGCATCGATGCCGCCTTGGCCCGGCATGCAGAGGTCCAGCACCAGCACATCCAGCTCGGGCGCCGTCCGGACGAGCTCGATCGCCTCCCGGCCGTTGGCGGCTTCGCCGGCCACCCGCAGGTCGACCTGTTGCGAGAAGAATTGCCTGAGGCCGGCCCGCACGATGGCGTGGTCATCCACGATGCCGATGTTGATCATGGAGGCATGATGCGCCATTGACGTCGGGCGCCTCCTGCGATCCATCAATGTTTGACCCGTCATGGCGGATTCAGCAGGCCGGCGACTTCACGGGCGGTCGGGGATTCGGCGCTCTCACTCCATGGCCACGGATCCGTATGCGGGGTACAAGATCCGGGTGCGCGCCGGCACCGAGGCCACGGCCCGGCCCGACTCCTCCTGCGCGATGCCCTTGCGCAGGGCGCGCGCCAGCAGCACGAATTCCTGCGAGAGCGCCTCGAGCAGGTCGTCCGCGGCCACGAGGCCGACCACGCCGCCGTCGTCGTCCACGATGAGCAGGCGGCGCACGCCGCCCACTTCCATCGCCATCACGGCCTCGCGCAGCGTCGCGCTCGAACGCACCGCCCTGGGCGGCTGCTGGGCGAGGTCCCCGATGCGCACGTCGGCGCTGGTCTGGCCGCGCCCGATCACTTCGAGGGTGAGGTCGCGGTCGGTCACGAGGCCGACCACCTGGGGCGGATCGTCGCCCGTGACGACGACGAGCGCGCCGACGTGCTCGTCGCACATCAACGCGGCGGCTTCCCGCAGCGAGGCGCGGGCGTTGATGCCGACGACCTCACGCGTGCACAGGGGGGTCAGGTCCATGGCGTTCTCCGGAAGTGGACGGGGACCGTGCCCGGGCGCGAGCCGTCACGGCTCGTGCCCCGGGCAGGTGGATGTTGCGGGCCATGTCGAGACCGGGTTGGCACAGGCTGGAGATGTCCATGGCGGCGCCCGGGGATGCTCAGTGTCCCCTGACGCGCCGCACCGAATCCTCCAGCTGCCGCGTCATGTCGTCGAACGCGTCGCGCAGGGCAACGTACACGTCTTCGTCCTGCACGCGATCCACCGTCAGTTCACGATCCGGCACCGTCACGTCGATGCGCACGGCGAAGGGCCGTCCCTGCTGTTGGTGCCTGTGCGGCAGCTTGATGGTGACGCGGCAGGACACGATGTCCGGGCGGAAGCGGTCGAGCTTCTCCGCCTTCGCGCGCGCTGCGGTCTCGACGGCCTCGGACGGCTCCACCCCGACAAAACGGATCTGTAGCGGTTGCTTCATGGTGACTACTCCTCCAGATGGGGCGGTGACTGGCCTTCGGCGGGCTCTCCCGTCTCTGCGTCGATCCACTCGTTCATGCCGATGTCGCGCTCGGCTTCATGCAGGGCCTCGACGCCTTCCGGGGGATCGTCGCCCATCGAATCGCGGTCGGCCATCGCCGCTTCGAAACTGTCGAAGGGGCCGTACTCGCCGGGTCCTTCGGGCGACCGCCAGTAATAGCCGTCCGGCCGCTCCAGGATCTCCCCGGGCTCCTCGATGCTGTCGGGCTCGAGGGCGAAAACCGGTTCGGGCCTCGCGTCGGGCGGGGGACCGGTCTGGAATTTGCGGGTCATGTGCGTGTGCTCCTCGAGGAGCGTCCACCTGGGGAAAGCCCCTCGCGTCACTTCACTCTACGCGGCGGGACAGGCCCTACCCTGATCCATGTCAAGCGATGACGCGAGCGCGATCACGTGGCGGCCGCGGCACGCCAGTCCGGCTGCCGCTGCGCCGATCCCGGCAGCAGCCGGTCGCCGAACGCGATCAGGCGCGCCGTGCCGCTTCCGTCCTCGATCTCGCGCGTGGCGAACGCGTCGGCCAGGATCGGCGCGCGCCCGAGCACCTGTGCGATCTCCGCCAGCGCATTGGACGCGCCGGCCGAGCCCATGGTCGAGATCACGGCGACGCGCCGCAGCGCATCGCGGCGCGAGGCGATGAAGCTGCGCATGGGCCCGGCAAGTCGATAGACCCAGATCGGCGACATCAGCACCACGGTGTGGAAGTCCTCCGGGTCGGGGCCCAGGTAGCGCACCTCCGGATGCCGCCTCAACATCGAATCGAGGAAGCAGCGCCAGGTGCCGCCCGCGCCGGCGCGGGGGTGCTCGTCCAGGACTTCGCCGAGCGGCCAGCCGTGGTGCGAGCACAGCAGCTGGGCCAGCCGGCGCGTCGTGCCGGTATGCGAATAGCAAACGACGAGGATGCTGTCCATGATGGGCTCCTTGGGATGCCTGTTCCGAACGGCGCCGGACCCACAGGCGCGGGGAAGCCTGCGGCGAGGGCGTCACGAGCTCGCCGATGGTGGCGATGACTCGCTGGCACAAGCCGGCAATGTTCATGGAAGGCTCCCCAGTGGCGCGAACCGATCGCCCGCAAGGACAAGGCCACCGCACCTCGGGTTCGCTTGCGGCGAGCCGCCCGCTTGGCGTGTGCGAGCGTGTTGTGTGTCAACACGGCAGGCGGACCGAGGGGACACGCGGTCCTGATTCGCACCCTCACCGCACTGGCGGCGTTGGCCTTTGGCACGATGGCTTGTTGACTCTAGGCGCGCACCCGCGGAATGCATTGACGCAGGTCAAACTTCATCCCGCGCGCACCGGCTCAGTCCCCGCGGCGCACCACGGGCACGTAGACGGCGGCGGCACCGCGCGACACCAGCACGGCGATGACCCTGCCTGCCTTCGCGCTTTCGAGCGCGGTGTCGAAGTCGGCCGTGCTGGCCACCTCGATGTCGTTCAGGGCCGTGATCCTGTCGCCCGCCTCGATGCCGGCCAGCAGTGCGGAGCCGGCCGCCGATTCGACGTACACGCCCGCCGGCATCCCGGCCGTGGCCCTGCGCGAAGCCAGCTCGAGCCCGAGCCGCACCTCGGCCGCGAGGGGCCGGCTGGGGCTCGTGCCCGCCGCCACGGGCCGCTCCAGCACCACGATGGCACGCCGGGCCGCCCGATGCCGCCACAGCTCGAGCGCGATCGGCGCGTCGGCGCGCGCCGACGCGATCGACTCCTCGATCTCCGGCTGCGAGGCGGCCGCTCCGGTGTTGACGGACAGGACGATGTCCCCGGCGCGCACGCCTGCGGCGGCGGCGGGCCCCTGCGGATCCACCCGCACGACCAGCGCGCCGCGCGCGCCGTCCAGGCCGAAGGCGCTCGCGAGTTCCGGGGTGACAAGTTGCGTGCGCATGCCGATCGAGGCCCGCGCCGCGGCACCGCCGGTGCGCAGCGCGCCCGCGATGCGCATCACCCGGTCGATCGGAAGCGCGAACGACAGCCCCACGGAGCCGCCCAGCGCGGAGAAGATCATCGAGTTCATGCCGACGACGACGCCGGATGCGTTGAAGAGCGGCCCTCCGGAGCTGCCCGGGTTGATCGCCGCGTCGGTCTGGATCAGCGGCAGGCCGCCGGTCCCGGGCACGTAGCGCGGGTAGGCGCTGACCACGCCGGCCGTGACGCTGTGCTCGAAGCCGAACGGCGCGCCGATGGCGCCCACCCATTCGCCCGGACAGAGCCGCGTGCCGGCGGCGAGCGGGACGACGGGCAGCCCCGATGCATCGACCTTCAGCAGCGCGACGTCGGTGCGGCGGTCGATGCCCAGCACGCGGGCCCGGTACCGGCCGCCGTCCGCGGTGCGGACCCAGGTTTCCTGCGCGCCCAGCACGGCATGCGCGCTGGTGAGGACCTGGCCGTCGGCGGCGATGATGAACCCCGACGAGACCGCGCGTTCCGGCACGGCACTGCCCGGCAGCGGCAGCCCGGCCACGGAGGACAGGAAGAACTCCATGCCGTCCAGCTCTTCGAAGGGCTCGCCCCGTTCCCGGATCACGGTGACGTTGACGACGGCCGGCGCGACGCGCGCGACGGCCGCAACGAATCCCTGCCCGGTCGCGGTGCCCGGCGCGCGCTCGAGGCAGGAAGGTTCGGCCCCCGTGGGCGCGGCTTGGGCGAGCGGCGGCGCGAGCAGGCCGGCGCCGACGAGGAGAGCCGCCGTGCGCACCCACCCCCAGCCGCACTGCCCTGCTTTCTGCTCGATCGCCACTTGAACTGCTCCCGGTTGCCTTCAACGGTAATGCGCAGGGCGTGCGGGGCCTTGACCTGCCGCAAGTACGGTGGATGTTGACCGGCATCAAGGGCCGGATCGGGGCGCGTCCAACAATGGGGCATGGGAATGCTCACGAGCCGCAAGGGAACCTGGGTGACGGTCGGCGCGCTGGCGCTGATGCTGTTGCTCGCGTGGGTTCAATACATCCCGCCGGTCGCCGTGGTGCCCTACAGCGACTTCATGCGCGAGCTCAAGGCCGGGAACGTGAGTGAGCTGCGCGTCTATGCCGACCGGGTCGAGGGCGACCTCATCAGCGCCCTGCCGGACGGGCGCAAGCACTTCGCCGCCACCCGCGTCGAGCCCGGGTTCGCGCGCGAGCTGAACGAGTTCGGCGTGAAGTTCACGGGCGTCATCCAGTCGGGCTTCTGGATGCAGGTGCTTTCGTGGCTGCCGTTCCTGCTGATCGCGGCGATCTGGATGGGCGCGCTGCGCGGCGCGGGCGGCAAGGGCGGGCTCGGCAGCCTGCTGTCGATGGGCCGCAGCCGCGCCAGGGTCTTCATGGAAACCGGCGTCAAGGTCACCTTCGACGACGTGGCGGGCGTTGACGAGGCCAAGGCCGAACTCGAGGAAGTCGTCGCGTTCCTGAAGGACCCCAAGGGCCACAGCCGCCTGGGCGCGCGCATGCCCAAGGGCATCCTGCTGGTCGGCCCGCCGGGCACCGGCAAGACGCTGCTGGCCCGGGCCGTCGCCGGCCAGGCGGGCGTGCCGTTCTTCTCCATCAACGGCTCGGAATTCGTCGAGATGTTCGTCGGCGTGGGCGCGGCGCGCGTGCGCGACCTGTTCGAGCAGGCGCGGCAGCGGGCGCCGGCCATCATCTTCATCGACGAGATCGACGCGCTGGGCCGCGCCCGCGGCGCCTACAGCGTGGGCGGCCAGGACGAGAAGGAACAGACGCTCAACCAGTTGCTGGCCGAGCTCGACGGCTTCGACCCCACCGCCGGGGTGGTGCTGCTGGCGGCGACCAACCGGCCCGAGATCCTCGACCCGGCGCTGCTGCGCGCGGGCCGCTTCGACCGGCAGGTGCTGCTGGACCGGCCCGACCGCCGCGGCCGCGTGCAGATCCTCAACGTGCACCTGAAGCGCCTCAAGCTCGCGGCCGACGTCGACCCGGCGCAGGTCGCCGCGCTGACGCCGGGCTTTTCGGGCGCGGACCTCGCCAACCTGGTGAACGAGGCGGCGCTGCTCGCGACCCGGCGCGATGCGTCCGAAGTGGCGCTGGATGACTTCACGCGGGCCATCGAGCGCATCGTCGCGGGCCTGGAAAAGCGCAACCGCATCCTCAACCCCACCGAGCGCCGCGTGATCGCGGTGCACGAGATGGGGCATGTGCTGGTGGCGCTGGCCCTGCCCGGCACGGACAAGGTGCACAAGGTGTCGATCATCCCGCGCGGCGTCGGCGCGCTGGGCTACACCCTCCAGCGGCCCACGGAGGACCGCTACCTGATGACGCGCAGGGAGCTGGAGGACAAGATGGCGGTGCTGCTGGGCGGCCGCGCGGCCGAGGCCCTGCTGGTCGGGCAGGTGTCCACCGGCGCCGAGGACGACCTGGCGCGCGCCACCGACATCGCGCGCAGCATGGTGATGCGCTTCGGCATGGACGAAGCGCTGGGCCACGTCGCCTACGAGCACCGTCCCGCCGGCCTGTTGCCGGTGCCCGAGGCGCTCGCGCCGCAGCCTCGGCAGTACTCGGAGACCACCGCGCACGAGATCGACGACGCCGTGCGGCGGCTGGTCGGTGCCGCCTTCGACCGCGCCACCTCGCTGCTGGAGCACGGCAGGGCGCTGCTGGAAGAAGGCAGCAACCGGTTGCTGGCGCGCGAGACGCTGGACGAGGCCGACCTGGCGCAGCTGGTGCAAAAGGCGCCGGCGCGCGCGCCGGCCGAAGCCCTCGCCTGACCGGGCTCAGCGCGCGAGCTCGCGCAGGATGCGCTTTTCCAGTTCGGCGGGCCCCACGGCCGTCAGGTCCACGTCGTGGGTCACTGCCAACAGCTTCTCCGCGGCCGGCCCCAGCTCGGCCTTGACCTCGCCCAGGAAGGGACTCGATGCCAGCAGCGCGAGCGAGCGGTACGCGCCCTGCTCCGCCGCGCGTTCCAGGAAGGCGCCGAGCTCCGTCGCGAAGCGTTCGTGCTCCTTGCGCTTGGCGTCGATGCGCGGCGGGTACGCCGAACCGCCCCAGCTGTGATCGCTGCTGCCGTGGCCCGCGCGATCGTCCGCCAGGTCGCTTACCTTGCCGCGGCCTGCGGGGTGGCTGAATGTCTTGACGACCGTCATCGGCTCGCCGCGCTCCCGCGCGAGGACGCGGGCCCGCGTGGCGTTGGCGATGACGATCCAGTCGGGCTTCGTGGGGTTCATGTCGGACTCGGCCTATTTCGTGGGGGCTGGCGCCGCGAGAGGCGCCGGGGCCACCGGGGCCGGCGCGCCCGGCTTCGCCTGGGCTTCGAATTTCTTGTTCAACGCAAGCAACTGAACCTGCGTCGCAACGGCGACCTTGTTGGTGCGGTAGATGCCGCCCATGGCGGCCACCATGGCCAGCAGGGCCAGCACGAATGCCGCGAGTGTCCAGGCCTGGAGGTTGCCGGGGTCGATGAGGGATTTTCCGTTCATGAGTTGCTCCTTGTTGAAAAACCGGTTGCCGCCGCCTGGGGCGGAAAGTCCTTGCCCAGCACGATGCGCACGCGCGCATTGCGCTCCAGCTGCGCCACCTGTGCCAGCGGTAGCTGCACGGGGAGCGTCGCGTTAAGGTCGCGGGCCATCCGCTCGGCGCCGGCCACGTACTGGATGCGCGAGGTGGCCACGTTGAAAGGCTTCTCGTTGGTCAGGCGCGCGCGCTCGAAGCCTTGCGGCGCGAGCGCCATCGACAGGCGGCGCGCCAGGCCGGTGACGCCGTTGCCATTGGCGATCTCCAGGCGGCCGGGCTGGGCCGGCGCGCGGGCCACCGCGGGAGCAGCCGCGCTGCGCGGGTACACCTCGATCGCGGCTGCAACCTGCGCCGGCGGGGGCGCCGTGATCGCGGGCGGGTCGCTCGCGGCGCGCAGGTTCCACACGCCCTCGCCCACGCGGTCGAGCAGCGCCGCGGGCGGCGCGGACGTGGGTGCCTCTGCCACCACGGGCGCGGCCACCGCGGTTGCGGTTGCGGTTGCGGATGCGGATGCGGATGCGGGGGCGGGGGCGGGGGCGGCGACCGCTGCCACGGCGGCCTCGGGCGCCAGCCCCAACTCGGCCCGCGCCGCCGCGAGGTTTACCGCGGCGAACTCATTGCCCGGCTCGATCGCGCGGGCCTGCTCGAAGGCCATCACGGCCTCGGCCAGGCGCCCGGTCCGCATCAGGTGGTAGCCGAGGTTGTTGTGGACCTGCGCCGATTGCGGCGCCGCGGCCAGCGCGGCGCGGAACGCGCGCTCCGCCTGCTCGGGCCGGTCCTGCAGCGAATGGATCACGCCGAGCGCGTTCAAGGCGTCGACGTGGTCGGGCTGGACGGCCAGCGCCTGGCGGTAGGACTCCAGCGCGTCGTCGAATCGCACCTGGCCCTGGAAGTACCTGCCGGTGCGGTAGGCCGTCTGCGCATCGATGCCGTGGCGCACCGACTGCACCGGCCGCACCTGCGGACCCGCGGGCTGTGGCGTTGACGGGGCGGCGCAGCCCAGCAGGGCCAGCGCGGCCGCCAGCGCCGTGAAGGGGATGGGGAATCGGGACATGGTGGCTCCTTGTCTTTACCGGCCGGCGAGCCCGGTGATGAGCAGCCGGTACACGGTGATCACCGCCGGGCCGAGCAGCACGGTGAGCAGGCCGGGGAACACGCAGAAGACCAGCGGGAACACCAGCTTGACCGGCAGCTTGGCCGCGGCCTCCTCGGCGCCGATGCGGCGCTTGGTGCGCAGCGACTCCGAGTGCACGCGCAGCGATTCGGCGACGCTGGTGCCGAAGCGGTCGGCCTGCACCAGCATGGAGACGAGCGCGTCCACGTCCTCGAGGGCCACGCGCAGCGCCAGGTTGCGTAACGCGTCGGCGCGCGAGGCGCCGGCCCGCAGCTCGAGGCTGACGAGGTGGAGTTCCTCCGAGAGCGCCGGGCACTCCAGCGCCATCTCGCGCCCCACCCGTTCGATCGCGGCGTCGAGCCCCTGGCCCGATTCCACGCAGACGCGCATCAGGTCGAGTGCGTCCGGGAAAGCCTCGAACAGGTCGCGCTGGCGCCGCGCGATCATGTGGGCGAGCACCGCGTTGGGCAGGTAGTAGCCGATTGCCGCGAGCAGCAGGAGCATCGCCAGCGCCACGGCGGGCTTGGGCTGCCACGCGGTGCCGGCCGCCCAGATGGCCAGCGCCATCAGCCCCGGCAGCACGAACGTGAGCAGCGTCTTGGCGCCCAGGTACACCACGGGCGCGCCCGCTGAACGAATCCCGGCGTTGTAGAAGCGGATGCGAAGCGGCGACTTGGCCCAGCCCTCGGCGGGCTGGGAGGCGCGGGCCAGCGGGGCGAGCCAGCGCGAGAGCGACTCGAACAGCCAACCCTGTTCGTGCGGCTCGCCGGCCGTCGTGGCCGCGCCGTTCAGCGCCTTGACGCGCTTGTCGAGCGCCGTGGGGACGAACTGGATGAGCGCGACCCAGGTGACCAGCACCGCGGCAATGAACACCACGGCGTAGAAAAGCGGGCTGGAAATTGTCATCGTGTGCCTCCTTGCCGTCAGATACGGATCTTGACCATGCGCCACATCCACCAGATCCCGATGCCCATCAGCACGAGCGCGAAGACGACCATGCGCACGCCCATCGGGTCGGTCCACAGCCGCGAGATGAACTCGCGATTCAGGGCGAAGAGCGCCAGCGCCATCACGAACGGCATGATGGTGAGGATCCAGGCGGACAGCCGCGCCTCGGCCGACAGCACCTTCACGGTGCCGGCGAGCTTCTGCCTGTCGCGCACCAGGGCCGAGATGGCGGAGAGCACTTCGCTCAGGTTGCCGCCGGTTTCGCGCTGGATCAGCACCGCCACCACGAAGAAGCGCAGGTCGCTGCTCGCCACGCGGGTGGCCAGGTTGCCCATCGCGGTCTGCAGCGGGATGCCGAAATTGATCTCGTCGAAGGTGATCTGGAACTCGTGCGCGATCGGCTGAGGTCCGTCGGTGCCCACCATGCGCAGCGCGCTGGAGAAAGCGTGGCCGGCCTGCATGGCGCGCGCCATGAGGTCGAGCGCGTCGGGCAGCTGGCTGTCGATGCGGCTCATGCGCTTCATTCGCGCCCGCTGCACCCAGAGCGACCACATCACCGCCAGCAGCACCGCGATGCCCGCGGCGGCCCACAGTGGCGCGCCCGCCAGCGCAACGGCGCAGCCGCCGGCGATGGCCAGCGCCAGCGCGATGCCCATGAAGCTCGCCACGCTGAGGTTCAGGCCGGACTGCAGCAGGAAGCGATCGAGCGCGTGCACGCGCGGCAGCGTCAGCAGCAGGCGCTCGAGCGCGGGCTCCTTGGCCAGCAGGCGCTTGCGGATCAGGGGTGCCGCGATGCTCTCGTTGTCACCGGCGGAGAGCGCCTGCAGCCGCTGCTGCACGCGCCGGGCCTCCGGGCCGCGGTAGGCGTTCCAGGTCAGGTACAGGCCCTCGAGCAGCATGACCACGGCCAGGAACCCGAGCAGGACGAAGAGTGCGTAGAGGATGTCCATGGTTCAAGCCTCGTAACGGGCCGGGTCGTACAGGTCCTCGGCCAGGGAGATGCCGCGGGTGGCGAGCCGCTGCGCGAACTTCGGGCGGATGCCGGTCGCGCGGAAGCGCCCTTTCACGGTGCCGTCCGCGGCGACGCTGGTCTGCTCGAACAGGAAGATCTCCTGCATCGTGACCACGTCGCCTTCCATGCCGGTGATCTCCTGCAGGCTGGTGATCTTGCGGCGCCCGTCCGTGAGCCGCGAGATCTGGAGCACCACCGACAGCGCCGAGCTGATCTGCTGGCGCATCGTGCGCGGGCTCGCCTGCATGCCGGCCATGCCGAGCATGTGCTCCAGCCGCATCAGCGCGTCGCGCGGCGAGTTGGCGTGGATGGTGGACATCGAGCCTTCGTGGCCCGTGTTCATCGCCTGCAGCATGTCCAGGACCTCGGCGCCCCGCACCTCGCCGACGATGATGCGGTCGGGCCGCATCCGCAGGCTGTTGCGCACCAGCGCGCGCTGGGTGACTTCGCCCTTGCCCTCGATGTTGGGCGGGCGGGTCTCCAGCGGCACCACGTGCGGCTGCTGCAACTGCAGCTCGGCCGCGTCCTCGATGGTGACGATCCGCTCTTCCGGCGGGATCGCGCCCGAGAGCACGTTCAGCAGCGTCGTCTTGCCGGAGCCGGTGCCGCCGGAGATGAGCAGGTTCACCTTGCCCTTGACCAGGCCGGTGACCAGGTCCGCCATCTCCTGGGTAAGCGTGCCGAACTGCAGCAGGTCCTGCATGGTGTAGGGCACGACGGCGAACCGCCGGATCGAGAGCACCGGCCCACGGAGCGCGAGCGGCGCGATGATCGCATTCACCCGCGAGCCGTCGGACAGGCGCGCGTCCACCATCGGGCTCGACTCGTCCACGCGCCGGCCGATGCGCGCGACGATCTTGTCGATGATGCGCATCAGGTGCTGCTCGCTGTCGAACCGCACCTCGGTGCGCTGCAGGCGGCCGCGCCGCTCGACGTACACGCTGCCCGGCCCGTTGACCAGGATGTCGGAAACGGTCGCGTCGGCCAGCAGCGGCTCCAGCGGGCCGAGCCCCAGCATGTCGTTCTGGATCGACTCGACGATCTGCCTGCGCTCGACCTCGTTCACTGCGGCATGGTCCTCGTCCAGCAGGCGCTCGGCCAGTTGCTTCAGCTCCTCGCGCAAGCGCTCCGGTGCCATGGTCTCCATGCTTCGCAGGTCGACCTGCTTCAGGATCTCGTTGTGGACCCGGCTCTTGATCAGCGCCGTGGCGCGATCGAGCGCGGCACCGGCGGCGCCGGCCGGCTCGGGCTTGTTGTGTTCGATGGTCTGGCGCAATGACATGATGGTTTCCTTGGGGTTTCAGTCGTGCTCGCCGATCAGCCTGCCGATCCAGCCATGGGCCGCGGCGGCCTTGGGTTTGCCCGCCAGCGAGGCCGCGATCGCGCGCAGCGACTTCGCCACGGGGCTGTCGCGGTCCAGCTTCACGAGCGGCATGCCGGTGTTGATCGCCTTGGAGACGTCCTTCGGGCTGTCGGGCAGCGTGTACGCCACCTTGAGGCCGACCGCTTCCTCGATCTGCGCCAGCGTCAGCGCGCCATGCGAATCGCAGCGGTTGACGACGAGCCGCAGCTTGGTGTCGGGGTACCCCAGTGTGCGAAGGACGTGCACGAGACGCTTGGCGTCCCGTACGTGCGGCAGCATGTTCTGCAACACCAGGAACACGAGCTCGGCCCGGTCCAGCGCCTTGACGGCCACCGCGTCGATCATCCGCTCGACATCCAGCACGAGCACCTCGTGGCTGTCCGCCGCCACCTCCAGCACGCGCTCGATCTGCGCGGCCGTGATGCTCAGGGCGGCCTCCGGCGACTCGGGCGCGGCCAGCAGCCAGAACTTCGGTGCGATGCGCTGCATACTCGCGGACAGCAGCTTGGCATCCAGGCGTTCGACCTGCCGTGTGAGGTCGGCCAGGCCCGATTTCACCGGGCTGTCGCTCACGAAGAAGGACGCATCGCCGTACTGCAGGTCCAGGTCGATCAGGGCCGTGTCCAGGCCCTGCTCGGTGGCAAGCACGTAGGCCACGTTCGTGGCGATGAACGTGGCGCCGCTGCCGCCCTTGCAGGCGATGAACGCGACGACATGCCCATGACCGCTGCCGCCGGGCTTGCGCTGGGCCAGGCGGCGCAGGGCGGCCTGCAATTCCCCGGCTGCGGGCGGCGCGACCAGCACTTCGCGCACGCCGGCGCGCATGGCGCCGATCAGCACTTCGGCGTCGCGCGACGGGCTGAGCAAGATGAGCGCCAGTTCGGGATGGCGGCCGGCTGCCGCCTCGATCGCCGAGAGGTCGGCGTGGTCGGCCGCGCTCTCGACGATGGCGAGGTCGGCCGCCCCGTCGCCGAGCAGCCCGGAGAGGGCCTGCCCGCCCTTGCGCAGGACGGCGCGCGCGACCTGGAAGCCCTCGGCCTCGACGGCCGAGCGCAGGTCTTCCACGGTCCGGTCGGAGCGGCAGATCAGGATGGCTTTCATGGCGTTGGCAATCGTTTCAGGTGGCGCCCAGCGCCTCGACCGGCACCGTGGTGGCGAAGTCCGGCAGCGGGATCACGGCCGGCAGGAAGTACACCGCCGGATGGAAGTCGCGGGTGAGGCTCACGCGGACGAACCGGCAGGTGCCGCGCACGCAGGCGGCGCCGGGAAAGGTCCCGTCGATCGAGTACTGGATGTTGATCTCCGATTCGCCCAGCTCCGGCATGACCAGCCGCATTTCGGCGAGCACACTCGGTGTGTCGTTCAATGCGACGATCGCGGCCGTCCGTGCCCCGCGGCGCGTGGCATCGACCGCCGAATTCCAGGTGAAGAGGACGCGCCCGAGTTCGACCAGGCCGAGCAGCAGGAGCAGGACGATGGACAGGACCAGCGCGAATTCGACGGTCGCGACACCCCGGTGCGCTTTCATGAGCCTCCCTGCCGCATGGTGCAGGAGATGTCGCCGAACACCATGCTTTCGATGAAGTCGGGCACGTAGGAGGTGAACGGCACGCCTTCCAGGGACACCGTGACCAGGTCGATCGACCCCTTGCCCGTTTCCACGCCCGCCCGATACGTGAAATGCACCATGCCGGCTTCGAGCCCGGGCACCAGCGGCGTGTCACCGCAAGTCGCCTGGCCGTACACCGCGAGGCACCGCGCCTGCGCCTCGCCCTCGTGGGCCGCGTACATCGACAGGTAGCGCGTCGCGTCGCGCGTGGACTTGACGAGGCCGTTGTAGTAGTAGAACGCTCGGCCGAGCTCCGTCATGCCCACCGTCATGATCACCAGCGGTATGAGCAGCACGGCCAGCTCCAGCACGGCCACGCCCCTGATCCTCGCCCTGAGTTTCGACAGCGTCTTCATGGCATGCCTCATCTGACCAGCGCCGGGACGGGCGGGCCAAGGTCTCCGGGAATGCCGGAGGTGCCGCAGGGTCCGCCGCCCTTGCTCTTCAAGCCGCGGTATTCGAGCCGCACGTCGGTGTTCGGGTCGTCCAGGGGGCCGAGCATGAACGCGCACGCATAGTCCCGCACTTCCATGTTGCGGCCGTTGGGCTGCCAGTCGGCGCAGCGGATCACGGGCACATAGACGGTGCGCCGGTCCTGCCCCTTGGTACCGTGCAGCTCGCGCGACAGCGGCGAGGGATTGCCCGGCAGGGAGACGGGGTTGCCATTGCTGGCCAGCAGCGACGTCGGGTTGTACGGATCGTGCGTCACGTTCTTGCGCGGGCGGTAATCGGTGTAGGCGTCTTCCGGCGCGGCCGCCGGCCAGCTGCCGGGGATCGTCACGCCGTGCGAATCGACGCGGTCGGGCGTGTAGGCGTAGCCGGTGCGGTCCGGCGGATAGCTGTCGATGTCGTTCCAGTGCCCCGAGTACAGGCCGAAGCGCGTGTTCCATGCCTGCGCGGCGCCGTGCGACATGCCCGGCTCCGAGTCGACGCGCGCGGGCCCGACGTCGCACAGGCCCGGCCCGGCGAGGACCTCGCCGAGCGGCCTGGTCCCCTGGCCTTCGAACCGGATCCAGCCGTAGTTGCCCGTCACCCCCGTGCCCGCCTCGAGCCTTCCCGAATACCACGTGCCCGTGACGAAGCCCCAGTCCGGCACCGTGGATGTCGCGGTGGCGGTGGTGCAGATGGCGATCGGCAGCGCGCACATGCTCTGTCCGCCGACACGAGCCGCGACGGCGTCGGCCGTCATGTCCACGTGCCTCGTCCCGCCTTCGCCGAGGGCGGCGCCGAACCGCATGAAGCTCAGCAGGATGCTCTTGGGATTGCTGCCATGCGGGTTGCAGCGCACGTACTTCGTGTTCGCCGTGACGACGCGCGTCCAGGTGCCCGACGACAGGCTCTCCGAGAAAGTGACGTCCGCGTCCAGGATTTCCGCGTCGTCCCTTTGCAGGTCCACCCTGTTGAAGGCGCCCGCCTTCGCCGCGGCGGCGGTGATGCGGTCCACGGCGCCGGCGCTCAGGTCATTGAGTTCGCGCGCGCCGCTCAGCGCGCACGCATCGGCCGCGTTCTGCAGCTCGGACTTGGCCACATACAGGTGGCCCAGGTCGATCACGAGGCCGACCATCAGCAGGAGCGCGAAGATCAGCACCCCCGCCATGACCGCAACCGCACCGCGCTGGCGCCCCGGGCCACCGGCGCCGTGGTTGCTGCGGGAGGTGGGGCGGGTCATGAGGAAGGTCCTTCCGTTGCTTGCCGTTACTGTGACGCGCTGCCGATGCCGATGTTCAGCACGTTGACGGGCGCGGGGGGGGCCTCGAAGGACTTCTGGTAGCGGTCGATGGCCGACTTGGCTGCCTGGCCGTCGGAGACGATCGGCGGGCGCGGCCGCGAAGGCGCGTCGGGATCGATCACCTGCTGGGCCCGCGCGCCGGTGACGGCGCGGCCGAAGTTCGCGTCCACCGCGGAGGGCTGGGTGGCGCAGCCGGCCGCCAAAGCGGCGGCGGCAAGGACGAGGAAGACTCGCATGGCAATGTTCCTTTCGGGATGGGGCATGGCGTGCCGTGTCACTTCAGCTGGAAGCCGCCGGGCTGGGAGCCGGCCTGGCCCGCGGGCACCGCGCCCTGCGTCGCCGGGGCCTGGCCTTCGAGCTGGCCCTTGAGCATCCGCTCGGAACGGCTGGGCGCGACGAAGCTGTCCGTCGGCAGCGCATAGTCGGGCGGCAGCGGCTTGACCATGCGCGGGGTGACGATGAACAGCAGCTCCGAACGCTCGGACTGGAATTCGGTGCTGCGGAACAGCGCGCCGAGCACGGGCACCTCGCCCAGCACGGGCAGCGCCTTCACCGCCTCGGTGACGTTGCTCTTGATCAGCCCGCCGATCGCGAAGCTCTCGCCGTCGCGCAGTTGCACGGTGGTCGAGGCGCGCCGCGTGGTGATGGTGGGCAGGATGCTGGTTTGCCCCGACGCCGACGTGACGGCGGTGCCGACCTGCGACAGCTCGGAGACTTCCGGCGTCACGCGCAGGTTGATCCGCCCGCCTTCGAGCAGGGTGGGCGTGAACCGCAGGCCGACGCCGAACTCCTTTTCTTCCAGCGTGACGGTGCTCACGCCGCCTGCTCCCGTCTGCGGCACGGGTATGTAGATCTTGCCGCCCGCGAGGAACGCGCCCTCCTGCCCGCTCATCGCCATGATGGTCGGTTCAGCCAGGATCTTCACCATGCCGTTCTTGACTTCGGCATCCAGCGAGATCGCGGTGCGGCCGTTGGCGCGCGCCGCGGTGAGAGCGCCGGCGGAGCCGGTCAGCAGCTGCGTGAGCAGCGTGAAGCTCGTGTTGCCGATGCTGCGGGTGGCGCTGAACTCGACGCCCAGCTTGTCCAGCAGCGTGCGCGACACCTCGGCCACCTTGACTTCGAGCATCACCTGCTGCGAACCCTCCACGGTCATCAGGTTCACGACCTTCTTGGCGCCGCTGTACACCTCGGCGAGCGACACCAGCCGCTGGACCTTCATGGGGTCGTTGATGCGGCCGCTCAGCACCACCGAATCGGCCAGCGAATCGACGGCAACCCCCGACTCGCCCGGCACGAGCTCGTTGAGCCGGGTCTTGAGCGTCGCGGTATCGACTCCCACCACCACGTCCATGATCGTGGTCTGACCGTTCTTCACCCACACGAACACGTTGGTCGAGCCGAACTTCTTGCCGAGCAGGTAAACCTCGCGCGGGTTGATCAGCGTGACGTCCGCGACCTCGGGGTTGCCGATGGACAGGCGGGACGCGTCCGCGGGCAACCGGACGAGCGCCGACTTGCCGACCGTGAGGCGCAGCGCGGGCGCGACCTCGGTGGGCCCGTGATACGCGGCGGTCTGCGGTGCGACGGATGTCGCGGTCGCCGCCGGCGTGGCCGCGGCGGCAACCGTGGCCGGCGTCGCCTTGGCGGGCGGCGCAGCCTCGGCGGCCATTGCAGGCGCGCAGGTCATCAGTGCGGCGAGGGGGAAAGCAAGTTTCTTGGTCATGGTGGGCTCACATTCGTTCGTCATTGGGCGGTGTCGGCGGATTCGACGCTTCTCTTGATGCCGCGGATCACTTCGACCCGCTCCGGCTCGCGGACTGCGACGGCTGCGGCCAGCTTGCGCGCGGGCGCGGCGCCCATCTTGCGAGCCGCCACCGGCACGACGACCGCCTGGGCTTGCGCCGCGGGCTTGGCCACGGGCTTGAGCTTGAGCAGGTCGGACTTGCGTGCGCCCGCCGTCGCGCCGGCGACCTTGTCCACCTGGCTGCGCAGCACGAGCGAGAGGGAGCCGATGCTGCGGGCGAGATCGATCTGCTCGGCCTCCGACGGCGTCACCTGCAGCGTCACCGCATTGACGACGCGCGGCTTGGTTTCGCTGGTGGAGACGTCCTGCGCGACTGCGAGCACCAGGATTCGCTCGAGCACGATCTTGGAGACCGCGTTGTTGGCTTCGTCCGCGGCATTGACCATGACGTCCACGTAGTTGCCCGGGAGGGCGAAGCCCGCGACGCCGACGATCTCGTTGACCTTGACGGTGATGGCGCGCTGTCCTTCGTCCAGCACGGCCGACAGCCCGCCCTTCTCGCCGGGGGGCGCGAGCTTGCTCTGCACGATCGGCTCGCCGCGCAACACCTGGGTATTGACGACGCGCTCATAGACCTTCTCGGGCACGTTGTACGGCTCGGTCAGGTTCGTCCCGGCCGGCCAATCGACCAGCTTGACCATGTCGGGGCGCAGGCGCGTGCCGACTTCGAGGTCGCGCGCGGCCACCACGACCTGGGTGGTGGCGATCGTGGCCTGCGTGGCGACCCAGCGCGCCGCGACCGCGACAGCGGCGGCCCCGACGATGATGGACACCAGGATGACCAGCAGGGGTCTGACGTTTTTCATTTCGCGGTTCCTTTCCTTCGTTGGCGGCGTGGAGCCGTTTTGCTATATCCCGCCGCGCCAGGCGAACCCGCCGGCAAGCAGCACCTGCATGACAGCCCCCGCGGCGATCGCGACGGCGTAGGGAATGCGTGCCGGGCTGGTGCGGACGGCCCCGGCGGCCGGCCTGCGCCGCGCGGCGGCGTCGGCCATCAGGACGAGAAACCCGTCCCTGAGGTTCGCCAGCACGGCGCGCAGGCGCCGGTGCCAGACCGCCCAGGCCAGCGCGAGGACGCCGCCGGCCAGGAGGGCGGCCAGCGCGGCCCCGAGCACGCCGGGGAAGCCGATGAAAGCGCCCACGGCGGCGAGCAGCTTCACGTCACCCGCGCCCATGACGCGCAGCAGGTAGGCGGGCAGCAACACCAGGAAGCCGGCCCCCATCCCGGCGAGCGCGTTCGGCGCGCCGATGCCGCCGGGCAGGGCCGACAGCGCCAGCGCCGCGACCAGGCCGCCGGCGACAACGGCATTGGGAATTCGCTGCGTCTTCACGTCGCTGGCGATCGCCGCCGCGAGCATCGCGGCGCCGGCGATCAGCCAGAGGGGGGACGCGAAGGCGCTGGTCATGGCGTGCGCTGTCAGTCGAACTTGCAGTCGGTCGAGGCGACGCCGTCGAGGCAGGCCGAGATGTCCTTGAACAGCGTGTTGAGCGTGGTGCCCAGCAGGCTGGCGCCGATGATGATCGCCAGGGCGATCAGCGAGGCGAGCAGGCCGTATTCGATGGCGGTCGCGCCGCTTTCGTCGGACAGGAACTGGGTGATGAAGCGTTTCATGAGGATTACTCCGGTTGGTTGCGGGACCCGTCCCTGGGGGCCGGGTGGTCGACACAACTCAGCTGTGTCTGGAAGTAAATTTGGTTCCCGTCACGAAGTGCACATTGACCACGATCAAACTTAGGAACGGACGAGTACCAATCTGCGACGCAAGGGCCGGACGCCGCACGCATTGCGCTGGATCAAGGAAGATCGGGGGCTGCGTCCTAAAGTCCATTCACGATTGCCCATGGCCGACTCCCCCCCACCGCACCCGAACCGGCTGCGCCTGCGCCGCATGGGCATCGACACTTACCAGGAGCCGGTGCTGTACATGCACCGCGACTGCCCGGTGTGCCACTCCGAAGGCTTCGAGGCCCAATCGCGCATCGAAGTGGCGCTGAACGGCCGCACCATCGTCGCGACGCTGAACGTCGTGAGCGGCGCTTTCCTGTCGCCCGAGGAAGCGGGCCTGTCGGAAGCCGCGTGGCGCCTGCTGCAGCCGGGCGAGGGCGACGAGGCGCAGCTGCGCCACCCCAAGCCCCTGGAGTCGCTCGGCCACGTGCGCGCGAAGGTCTATGGCAAGCGCCTCGACGCCGCGGCGCTCGACGCGGTGATCGCCGACGTCGTCGCGGGCCGCTACTCCGACCTGCAGCTCGCCGCCTTCATCACCGCATGCGCGGGCAATGGCCTCGACCTGCGCGAGACCGTCGCCCTCACCCGCTCCATGGTCGGCGCCGGCGAACGCATGGCATGGGGCGATCGCATCGTCATGGACAAGCACTGCGTGGGCGGCCTGCCCGGCAACCGCACCACCATGATCCTCGTGCCCATCGTCGCGGCATGCGGCCTGCTGATGCCCAAGACCTCCTCGCGCGCGATCACCTCGCCGGCCGGCACCGCCGACACCATGGAAACGCTCGCGCCGGTGGACCTGGACGTCGACCAGATCCGGCGCGTGGTCGAACGCACCGGCGGCTGCATCGCCTGGGGCGGCGCGGTGCGCCTCAGCCCCGCGGACGACGTGCTCATCCGGGTCGAGCGTCCTCTCGACCTGGACAGCCCGGGCCAGCTGGTGGCCTCGGTGCTGTCCAAGAAGGTGGCCGCGGGCGCGACGCATGTGCTGATCGACATGCCCGTGGGCCTGACGGCGAAGGTGCGAAGCGCGCACGATGCCGCGCAACTGGCGCAGTACCTCCAGCAGGTGGGCGAGGTGCTCGGGCTGCACGTGCGCGTCATGCGCACCGATGGCCTGGCGCCCGTGGGCCGCGGCATCGGGCCGGCGCTGGAGGCGCGCGACGTGCTCTCGGTGCTCAAGCGCCAGCCCGATGCGCCGCCGGACCTCGCGCGGCGCGCGCTCGCGCTGGCCGCCGAGCTGCTGGAATTCGGCGGTGCGGCGCCGGCCAAGGGCGGCCTCGCACTCGCGGCCTCGGTGCTCGAGGATGGCCGCGCATGGGCCAAGTTCCAGGAGATCTGCGCCGCGCAAGGCGGCATGCGCGAGCCGCCCGTGGCCGCGTACCGGCAACCCGTCACGGCACCGCGCAGCGGCACCGTCATCGCCTTCGACAACCGGCGGCTCGCGCGCATCGCCAAGCTCGCGGGCGCGCCCAATTCCGCTTGCGCCGGCATCGACCTGCACGTGCAGCTGGGCGCGGTCGTGGAGCGCGGCCAGCCCCTTTTCACGCTGCACGCTGCCACGCCCGGCGAACTCGCCTACGCGCTGGACTACGCGATGACGCAGCCCGAGGCGCTGCACGTGATGGACGAGGCGCGGTAGGGCGCGGATCGACGAGGTGGACATCGACGCCGAAACCCAACTCGCCCGTGTACCGGGTCGGAGCGCCGCGCCTTGCGCCTCGTCAAGGGCCCGCGCGTGGCCCGTGCCGACAGTCCACAGCATGGAGCCACTGCCATGCTGATCCTCGCCATGCCGGGCGCCGGGCGCCTGGCGGCGCTGCTCGCCGAAGCGCTCGAAGGCGACTGGAGCGAACTCGCGTTGCACCGCTTCCCCGACGGCGAATCGCTGGTGCGCATCGACACGCCCGTGAAGGGGCGCTGCGTGGTGCTGGCCGCGAACCTGCGCCACCCCGACGAGAAGGCGCTGCCCCTCGTGTTCGCAGCCGACGCCGCACGCGACCTGGGCGCGGCGCAGGTCGGCCTCGTCGCGCCCTACCTGCCGTACATGCGGCAGGACCGGCGCTTCCATCCCGGCGAGGCCGTGACGTCGCGCAGCTTCGCCCGCGTGCTGTCCTCCTGCTTCGACTTCCTGGTGACGGTCGATCCGCACCTGCACCGCTGGCACAGCCTCGCGCAGCTGTACCCGATCCGCACGGCGGCGGTCGCCTCGGCGCCGGCCATCGCGCGCTGGCTGCGCCGCCATGCCAGCAACGCGTTGCTGGTCGGGCCCGATGCCGAGAGCGAGCAATGGGTGGCCGAGGTCGCCGCCCTCGCCGACGTGCCGTGGACGGTGATGGCCAAGACCCGGCGCGGCGACCGCGACGTCGGCGTGAAGCTCGCGGCGCGGGGCCCGTGGCCGGGGCGCGTGCCCGTGCTGCTCGACGACATCGTGTCCACCGGCGAAACGCTGGTCGCCGCCACTGCGGCCCTGCGCGCGGCGGGCCTGCCGCCGCCCGCCTGCATCGCGGTGCATGCCTTGTTCGACGCCGATGCGCTGTGGCGCCTGATGGAAGCCGGGGTGCGCCAGGTCGTCACCTGCGACAGCGTTCCCCACCTCACCAATGCGATCGCCCTCGCACCGCTCGTCGCCAGGGCCGTGCGGTCGGTCGCCGCGAAGCAATCCCCATGACACCAAAGAAGATCCTTCTCATCCAGGGCCATCCCGACGCGCTGGCGCCTCACCTGTGCCACGCACTCGCCGGCGCGTATGCCGAGGGTGCGCGCCAGGCCGGCCACGACGTGCGCACGACGACCGTCGGCGCGCTGGATTTCCCGCTCCTGCGCAGCCAGCAGGCCTGGGAAGAAGGCGAGCTGCCGCCCGCGCTGCGGCAGCCACAGGAGGACCTGCTCTGGGCCGGGCACATCGTGCTGTTCTTTCCCTTGTGGATGGGCGACATGCCCGCGCTGCTCAAGGGCTTCCTCGAACAGCTCATGCGTCCCGGCTTCGCTTTCGGCCGCGAGAGCGGCAGCTCGCCGTTCGCGCAGAAGAAGCTCAAGGGGCGCTCGGCACGGGTGGTCGTCACCATGGGCATGCCGGCGCTCGTGTACCGCTGGTACTTCCGGGCGCACAGCGTCAAGTCGCTGGAGCGCAACATTCTGGGCTTCGCCGGCATCGCGCCCGTGCACGAAACGCTGGTGGGCATGGTGGGCGACCTGAAGCCGGACGAGGCGGCCGCATGGATGGGCAAGCTGCGCCGGCTGGGCCGGGAGGCCGGCTGAAGCACGGCCGCAACCGGGCGGCCACGCCTTCGAGATCGACCAGCCGGGGGCGCCCGTGCATGTCAACGGCGACCCGGCGCAGCTCTCGCAGGTGCTGCAGAACCTGCGGCGGAACGCGGCGATGATCACGCCCGACGGCGGGCGCATCGCGCAGGCTCACTGGGGGATCGTCTCGCCCGGCGGCGGCGCGAAAACGGCGGGACCGGCACCGGACTCACCCGCCTGCGGTGCAAGCACCGGCCGCTGCGTCGGCAGCGAAGGCGGCATCGGCTCACGGGGCATGACGACGACCTGCCCCTGGCGATCGACGCGCAGCGTCACGGGGCCGCGCGGCGCCTCGTACGCACGCGGTGCATCGGGCCGCTGGATCTCCGGTACGCGCTGGAACGACGGCGGCAGCTCGGGCTGCGTCACGACGGCCTGCTCCGGCGCAGAGGGCGGCATCGCGGCGGGCGCCTGCAGCGTCACCGCCGGCGCCATGGCCGCCGGCGGCGGCTCGGCGCCGGCCTGCGGCTCCGCCACCGGCGCCGCGCCCTCCGGATGGGCGCGGCCGAACATCGCACCGAACCAGTCGTTGACGCGGCCGAGCGCATCGGCCGGCTCCTCCTGCTTGCGCGGCGCCGCGAAGCGGGCCTTGGCGTCGATGGCCTTGGCCTTGAGCGACTGCTGGAAGAAATCGCCGACGATGTTCAAGGCATTGTGGGCGCCCTGCCCCCAGGCATCGCCGCGCATCGTGACGCGGTTGTCGTTGAAGCCCACCCAGGCCCCGCCCACCAGCTGCGGGTGCATCAGGATGAACCAGCCGTCGGTGTTCGACTGCGTGGTGCCGGTCTTGCCGGCCACGTCGCCCTGGATGCCGAAGCGGCTGCGGATGCCCGCGCCGGTGCCGCGGTCGACCACGCCGCGCATCACGTCCAGCAGCGTCTCGGCCGCCTGCAGCGACAGCGCGCGCTCGGGCGTGCGGGGATGGAACTCCTCGAGCACGCGGTGGTTGCGGTCCTCGACGCGAGTGACCAGCACCGGCTCGACGTAGTTGCCGCCGTTGGCGATCGTGCCGAACGCGCTGACCATTTCCTTCAGCGTGACGGGGCTCGTGCCGAGCGCGAGCGAAGGCACGGGGTCCAGCCTGCTCTGCCGCACGCCCATGTCCCAGGCGACCTTGGCGACGCGCGCCGCGCCGAGGCGCTGCATCAGCTGGCTGGTGATCGAGTTCTTCGACAAGGCCAGCCCGTCGCGCAAGGTCATCGGCAGGCCGGACGGCTCCCCGACGTCGCCGGGCGTCCACACGGTGCGCTCGTCGACGCGGATCTCCACCGCCTGGTCGATGAAGGTTTCCGCCGGGCTGATGCCCTGCTCGAACGCCGCGCCGTAGACGAAGGGCTTGAACGTCGAGCCGGGCTGGCGGCGCGCCTGCGCCACGTGGTCGAACTTGTCGTCGTCGAAGCCGCGGCTGCCGATCCACGCCTTCACGTGGCCGTTGGCGGGGTCGAGCGCCAGGAAGCCGGCCTGCAGCCGGGTCTTGTCCTCCCACAGCTTCCGCATGAAGGCCGTGTCGGCCAGCCGCTGCTTCAGGGCCATGTCGTCGGCGAGCCCGCCCTGGCGCGCGGCCTGGAACTCGGCGGTTTCGCGCACGAAGGTCTCGGCCAGCTGCCTGTGCGCCTTCCAGCCCGCGCCGCGCCGGTAGGTTCCGTCCGCGGATCGCTGCAGCCTGTCGGCCTGGCGCTTCACGGCCTCCTCGGCCCGGGCCTGCAGCCCGGCATCGAGCGTGGTGCGCAGCACGAGGCCATCGGCGTAGATGTTGTAGCCGTTGCGGTCGGCCCACTCGATCAGCCAGCGGCGCAACTGTTGCGTCACGTGGGGCGCGGCGCCGAAGTCCTCGGCCTGGCGCTCGAAATCCAGCGCCAGCGGCCGCTGCTTGAGCTGCTCCAGGCTGGCGGCCTCGAGCTTGCCGTGCCGGGCCATCTGGGCCAGCACCGTGTTGCGCCGCTGCAGCGAGCGCTCGGGGTTGAGCACGGGGTTGTAGTAGCTCGTGCCCTTGAGCATGCCGATCAGCGTCGCGCTTTCCAGCACATCCAGCCCGCCGGCGGACTTGTCGAAGTATGTGCGCGCGGCCATCTCTATGCCATGAGCGTTGTAGAGGAAGGGCACGGTGTTGAGGTAGATCTCCAGGATCTCGTCCTTGGAATACACCGTCTCGATCTTCAGCGCCGTGATCGCTTCCTTGACCTTGCGCGCGATCGTCGGCGCGCGGCCGATCTCTTCGGGGTAAAGGTTGCGGGCGAGCTGCTGCGTGATGGTCGAGCCGCCTTGCAGCCTGCCGCGCGCGGTATGAAGCGCCGCCGCCACCGTGCGCCGGACGTCGAAGCCGTGGTGGTCGTAGAAGCGCTGGTCCTCGGTGGCGATCAGCGCGGCCAGGACTTGCGGCGAGATCGCGTCCAGCTTGACCCACTCGCGGTTGGCGCGCTTGAACACCGCCAGCTCCTTGCCGTCGGCGGACAGCACGACCGTGGGCTGCTCGGCCTTGAACTTCTGGATGTCCTCGATGGCCGGGGTGAAGGGGACCAGCGCCGCCACATACAGGACGGCAAGCGCGGGCACCACGGAAAGCGCCGCAATGGGATGGCGTCGCAGCCAGCCCCAGAGGCGGCGAAAGAAGTCGGAGACTGCAGAGGTGAGGAGGGCCGGGTTCACCCGCGCATCTTGACGGTGCCGCTACGCTCGGGCTGTAGGACGGCGGCGCGACGGCCGTTGGCATTTGGCGCGCAGCCGTCTCTTTGTGCTCAAGATGCACAGCCTGCGCGAGCGGGCGCCGCGCGCACCGGCCCTGCCACTAGCCAGCGGCGCGCACCAGCAGGCTGGCCGCGATCCCCAGCGACAGCACGGCAAACCCCTGCTGCAGGCGCGGCCCGGCCAGGTGGCCCGCGAACCAGCGGCCGCCGAGCAATCCGATCAACGCACCCCCTGCAAATGGCCACGCCACGCCCCAAGGCATGACCCCGGCGAGGCCGGCATTCACCACGCCGACCACCGACACGAGCGCGACGACGCCCATCGACGTGGCGACCACCGCTTTCATCGGCAGGTCGCTCACCGCGAGCAGCGTGGGCACGAGGATGAAGCCGCCACCCACCCCCAGCAGTCCCGACAGGAAGCCCGCCGCACCGCCCGCGAGGACGAGGCTGCGCGCGCAAGCCCGGTTCCAGTGCAACTTCCCGATCATCGGGTCGAGCCGGCATGGCGGGGCTTTCGCGGCCGGCGGCGGCACGCCGCGCAAGTCCCGCGAGGACTGCAGCAGCATGCGCCACGCCACTGCCACCAGGACCAGCGCGAACACCGCGCTCAAGGGGCGGTCGGGCAGGCGGTGCGCGAGCCACAAGCCGAACGGGCTGGCGAGGGCGCCGGACACGGCCATGAGGCCGGCGGCCTTGTAGCGCAGCGTGCGGGCACGCAGGCCGAGCATGGCGCCGAAGGACGCGGCCAGCGCGACGGCCAGCAAGCCGACGGGCCCGGCTTGCGCGACGCTCATGTGCAGCCCGAACACGAGCAGGGGCACGCCGATGATGGCGCCGCCCGCACCCGTCAGGGCCAGCACCAGCCCGACGAGAAGCCCGAAGGCGGGGGCCAGCCACTGGAGCGCCATGCGCTATTCCAGCACGGTGCCGTTGCCCGCGGGGCGCGAGCTCAACTCGTGCACGGCCATGCCGGCGAGCATCGCGCCTGTGAAGACCGCGGCCTGCCAGACGCCCGCGCCCAGGGCCACCACCGCCGGGCCGGGGCAGAAGCCCGCGAGGCCCCAGCCCACGCCGAACACCAGCGCGCCGATCAGCAGGCGCTGGTCGATGTCCTCGCTGTTGGGCAAGTGCATGGCGCCGCCGAGGAAGGTGGTCGCCCGCTTGCGCGCGACGGCGAAGGCGAACAGCCCGACGATCACCGCGCCGCCCATGACGAGCGCGAGGGACGGGTCCCAGAGGCCCGCGACGTCGAGGAAGCCGGTCACCTTGCCGGGGTCCGTCATGCCCGAGAGGATCAGGCCCAGGCCGAACAGCAGGCCCACGAGGAATTCGATCGCGCGATTCATGATGGTTCCTTCAGGCGACGAGGTGGCGGGCGGCATAGACCGTGACGAATCCCGCGGCCATGAACGCCAGCGTCGCGGCCAGCGAACGCGGCGACAGCCGCGCCAGGCCGCACACGCCATGGCCGCTCGTGCACCCCGAGCCGTAGCGCGTGCCCCAGCCGACGAGCAGGCCGGCAATCACCAGCACGGGGAGGCCGGCGTCCACGCGCGGCACCGGCAACGGCGCGAACAGGCGCCACAACAGCGGCGCCGCCATCAGCCCCGCCACGAACGCGACGCGCCAGGCGGCGTCGCCGGACTGGGGCTTCACGAGCCCGCCCAGGATGCCGCTGATGCCCAGCACGCGGCCGTTCAGCAGGACGAACAGCGCGGCCGCCAGGCCGAGGGCGATGCCGCCCGCGAGCGACGCCCAGGGTGTGAAGTGGTTCCAGTCGATGTTCATTTGCGTCCCTTCCGGCGCGGCGTCTTGCAGAATTGCGCGTAGAGCACCCGCAGGACGGCCATCGCCTGCGGGCTGGCCATGCGGTAATAGATGTTCTTGCCTTCGCGGCGCGTGACGACCAGTTCCTCGTTGCGCAGCACCGTGAGCTGCTGCGACAGCGTGGGCTGGCCGATGCCCAGGCTCTCTTCGAGCTCGCCGACGTTCCTCTCGCCCGCGGCGAGTTCGCACAGCAGCAGCAGGCGGTCGGGATTGGACAGCACCTTCATCAGCTTGCAGGCCGACTGCGCCGCGTCGCGCATGACGTCGAGCTCGATTGCCTCCAGGACGGACATTCCTGCTCCCGATGTTTGATCCAGAACAAGGAACAGTTTGCCAAACTACAATATATGCGTCAATAGAATGTTTATTCCGGATCGTTCACGCCGGCATGGGAGCAACGCACATGGCCCCGATTGTCCAGCCGTTCTTCGACGAGGCGACCTGCACCTTCAGCTATGTGGTGCACGGCAAGCCGGGCGGGGTCTGCGCGATCATCGACTCCGTGCTCGACTACGACCCGAAGTCCGGGCGCGTGCGCACGGGCAGCGCCGATCGCCTGATCGAGTACGTGCGCGGGCAGGGGCTGCACCTGCACTGGATCCTGGAGACGCACGCCCATGCCGATCACATGAGCGCGGCGCGTTACCTGCGCGAGCAGCTGGGCGGTGTGATCGCCGCGGGCCAGGCGATCACCACGGTGCAGGGCGTGTTCAAGCGGGTGTTCAACCTCGATCCGGACTTCCCGACCGACGGGACGCAATTCGACCGACTGCTGCGCGACGGAGAAACCTTCCCCATCGGCGAGTTGCATGCCATGGCCATCGCCACGCCGGGCCACACGCCGGCCTGCATGGCCTACCAGGTGGGCGATGCGGTTTTCGTGGGCGACACGATCTTCATGCCGGACGTGGGCACGGCGCGCTGTGACTTCCCGGGCGGCGACGCGCACACGCTGTACCGGTCGATCCGCAAGCTGCTCGACCTGCCCGCGCAGACGCGGCTCTTCATGTGCCACGACTACCCGCCCGACGAACGCGAACCGCAGTGGCAATGCACCGTGGCCGACGAACGCGAGCGAAACATCCACGTCCATGACGGCGTGAGCGAGGCGCAGTTCGTGGCCATGCGCACGGCGCGCGACGCGACGCTGGAGATGCCCAACCTGATCCTGCCGTCGATCCAGGTGAACATTCGCGCGGGCGCAATGCCGCTGCCGGAAGCCAACGGCGTGAGTTACCTGAAAATCCCGCTGAACGCGCTTTGAAGCACCCGCTTCAGAACCAGAGCGCTTTCATGGCCACGACAAAGGCGGCGCGGAGTTCCGGGCCGGCCGGCTGCACGCGCCGACCCGCGACGAACACATCGCTGAACGCCGCATCGGGGCTGGAGAAGACGAGCGCGTCGAGCACGTGGCCGGGCGGCACCCCCAGCAGTGACGGCGACCCGGTATCGATCACCACGAAGTCGGCGCGCTGCCCCGGTACCAGGCCGGCGAGCGGCGCGCCCGCGGCCGCCGGGCCGCCCTCGAGCGCTCCCTGGAACAGCGCTGCCGCGCTGCTTTCGCACCATGCCGAGCGCGCGGCGACGTTGCGCTGGCGCAGCGTCAGGCGCTGCGAATATTCGAGCAGGCGCAGTTCCTCCTGCCAACTGCGCGTCACATGGCTGTCCGAGCCGATCGACCAGCTGCCGCTGTGCCCCATCCACCGGGCCAGGTCGAACACGCCGTCGCCCAGGTTCGCCTCGGTGGTCGGGCAAACGACGATGGAGGCACCCTTGCGACGCACGCCCTCCAGTTCGGCCGGCGTGCACCGGGTGGCGTGCACGAGGTTCCACCGTTCGTTCACCGGAAGCCTGTCCAGCAACCACTCGACCGGCCTGCGCCCATGCCGTGCGATGCAATCGTCCACCTCGAGCTGCTGCTCGGCGATGTGGATGTGGACGGGCATCGACTTCCCTGCGGCAGCAGCAACTTCCAGCAGCGCCGCCTCGTCCACTGCGCGCAGCGAGTGCAGTGCAACGCCCGACGTGATGTGGCCGACGTCGGCAGCCCGCTTTCGAACTGCGTCCGCGATCCCCAGCACCGACTCCGGCGTCGAGGCGAAGCGTTTCTGGTCCTCGCGCAGGCCCCTGGCCGCGAAGCCCGAGCGCATGTACAGCGTCGGCAGCAGCGTGAGGCCGATGCCGGTACGCCGCGCCGCGCGCACCAGCGCCAGCGACAGCTCGGCGGGGTCGGCATAGGCGCGGCCATCGGGCGCGTTGTGCAGGTAGTGGAACTCGCAAACCTGCGTGTAGCCCGCGGCCAGCAATTCTGAATAGAGAAATGCCGCGATGGCTTCCAGCTGCTCCGGCGAAATGCGGTTGGCGGCGCTGTACATGCGGTCGCGCCAGCTCCAGAAGTCGTCCTGCGCGCCGGCGCCGCGCTCGGCCAGGCCGGCGATGGCGCGCTGGAACGCGTGGCTGTGTCCGTTGACCAGGCCGGGCAGCACGGGGCCGGGCAGCCGCCGGGCGCCCGCTTGCACTTCGGCTGAAGCGCCGCAGACGATTTCGCTCCACGCGCCGCCCGCGCCGGCGCACAGCACGACATCCGCCGCCCATGCGCCGTTGACCCACGCCGCGGGGGTGTAGAAGCGCGGCGCCTCACCCGCCATACAGGCCCTTGCACGCCGCCAGCGCCGCCGCCAGCAGGTCCCGCAGGACGGGTTGCACGCCCGAAGCGAGCGCGCTGTCGTAGCCGTAAGGCGGCTGCTCGCCCATATAAAGGCCCTGGCACATCTCCAGCTGCACGGCGTGCACGTGCCGCGCCGGGTCACCGTAGTGGCGCGTGATGTACCCCCCCTTGAAGCGCCCGTTCACTACGTGGCTCACGTCGCCGTAGCGCGCCGCCGCGCTGGCCACTGCCTGTGTGATGGCGGGATGCGCGCTGGCGCCGTCCGCGGTGCCGATGTTCAAGTCCGGCAGCACGCCCTCGAACAGCCAGGGTATCTCGGAGCGGATGCTGTGCGCGTCCCACAGCAGCACGAAGCCGTGCCCGGCCTTGATGCGCGCGAGCTCGCCCGCCAGGGCGTCGTGATACGGCTGCCAGTACGTTTCGCGCCGCCTGCCGCGTTCCTCGGCGGACGGAGCGCGCCCCTCGACGTACAGTGCGTCGCCGTTGAAGAACCGTGTGGGACACAGCTGCGTGTTCGACGCGCCCGGATACATGGGCGCGTCGTCCGGCGGGCGGTTCAGGTCGATGACGTAACGGGAATAGCGGGGCCGCAGGACCGACGCGCCGAGCGCGGGCAGGCAGTTGTACAAGCGCGCCAGGTGCCAATCCGTGTCCTCCACCCCCGCGGCCCGCGGCATGTATGCGCCTCGCAGTTCGTCGGGGATGTCGGTGCCGATCTGCGGCATGCTCACGAGCAACGGGGCTGTTCCGATGTTCAGCAGGAAAGTCATCGCGGCCGTCCCCCGAAAATGGTTTGCCGGTGCGGATTGAGGCCCATGGCGTAGGCCAGTTGCGCCGGCTCGCGCACGTCCCACAGGACGAAGTCGGCCCGCATGCCTTCCGCCAGCACGCCGCGGTCCTTCAGCCCCAACGCCTGCGCGGCATGGCGCGTGACACCGGCCAGCGCCTCCTGCGGCGTCAAGCGGAACAAGGTGCATGCCATGTTCAGCATCAGCAGCAGCGATGTGCAAGGCGAGCTGCCGGGGTTGCAGTCCGTCGACACCGCCATGGGCACGCCGTGCTGGCGCAACAGTTCCACGGGCGGCACACGCGTATCGCGCAGGAAATAGAACGCGCCGGGCAGCAACACGGCGACGCAGCCGGCGCGCGCCATCGCTGCCGCGCCCTCCTCGCCCAGCCACTCGAGGTGGTCGCAGCTCAAGGCGCCGTAGCGGGACGCCAGCTGCGCGCCGCCGCTGTCGCTGAGCTGTTCGGCGTGAAGCTTGACCGGCAGGCCGAGAGCCTGCGCGGCCCTGAAGACCCGCTCGGTCTGGGCGGTGCTGAAGGCGATGCGCTCGCAAAACGCATCGACCGCGTCGACCAGGCCTTGCCGGTGCAGGGCCGGCAGCATCCGCAGCACTTCGTCCACGTAGTCATCGGCGCGGCCTGCGAATTCGGGCGGCAAGGCGTGAGCGCCGAGGAACGTGGTGCGGACATCCACGGCACGGCCCCTGGCCAGCGAGCGCGCCACGCGCAAGGACTTGGCCTCGTGTTCCAGCGCCAGGCCGTAGCCCGACTTGATCTCGATGGTGGTGACGCCCTCGCCCATCAGTGCCAGCAGCCTGGGCAGGGATTGCGCCGCCAGCTCGGCCTCGCCGGCAGCGCGCGTGGCCGTCACGGTCGACGCGATGCCGCCGCCCGCGCGGGCGATGTCCTCGTAGCTGGCGCCGCCCAGCCTCAGCTCGAATTCGTGCGCGCGGTTGCCACCGTAGACCAGGTGCGTGTGGCAATCGATCAAGCCGGGCGTCACGAGCGCGCCGCGGCAATCGTGCTCCCGCACGCACTTCCGCCGCAGCGCCCCGGGCAATTCGGGGTGGTGCCCGATCCACGCGATGCGCTCGCCGTCCACTGCGATCACCGCGTCCTCCACCAGGCCATAAGGCGCGGCCGCAACCGCCTGCATCGTGGCCGCGCGGCAATGCGTCCACAGCTGCACGCTCACGATGCGATCTCGACCCAAAGGCCATCCGGTGCGCTGAGGTGCACGCGCCCACCCATGTCGAGGTGCCGCCACGCCAGCGTCTGCGGCGGCAGCTCGAGGGTCTGCCCTTCGAAAGTCGCCTGGGCCTGGGCGTTGCCCGACCACAAGGCGACGGCGCTGCCCGACGAGACCGCCTGCGCGACGTCGCCGTACACGCGCTCCATGCGGCCGCGCCCTTCCCGCACCATCAGGTTGAAATCCAGCGTCGGCCCATCCACCAGCCCGCACTCCGTCAGCGCCGCGCCATCGAACTTCACCGGCGCCGACACGCGCGTGAGGGTCCGGGCAGCCCCATCGATGGCCAGGCGCACGCCGCTGCCCGACAGCACCGCGAGCCATCGTTCGACGTCGTCGAAGCGGGAGAACGGCCCGTCCTGCGATATCTCGGCCACGGACAGCCGCCAGTGCCAGTGCTCGCGCACGGGGAAGACGACCAGTTCGCGGGTCGTCCCGACACCGTTGCGCCAGGGTGTGGGGGTGACGCTTTGCAATGCGATGCGATGCCAACTCATGGTGTCATGCCTGGAACTGTCCTGCGAAACTGTAGCGCGTCCCGGGGTAGACCAGGCGGGCGATGCTCGCGGCGTGCGCCCCGCTCACCGTCCGGCGCATCATCACGAGGCAGGGCTCGCCGCGCTTGATGGCCAGCGCCTTCGCCTCCTGCGCCGTCGGCAGGCAGGCCTCGATCGAATAGCTGGCCTCCGTCAGCGGCGCGTGCCGCAGCAGGTGCAGGGTGGGGGAAGTCTGGGTGAAGTCGGTCTCCAGGTACCCGGGTGCCGCGGCCGGGTTCACGTAGCGGTCCTCGTACTGGATAGGCACCCCATTTTCCATATGGATGAGCACGGTATGGAACACCGTGGCGCCCGCACGCAGGCCCAGCGACACGGCGACCTGGGCGCCCGCCTTCTCCCTCCCGGCCTGGATCAGCCGGGTGGTGTGCACATGGCCGCGCTCGACCACTTCCTCGTGGATGTCGCGGATCGTCAGGCGCGAGGAGATGCGGTGCAGCTGGGCCACCCGTGTGCCGGAGCCCTGGACGCGCGTGACGAGCCCCTCGGCCGCGAGCTCGCGCAGCGCGCGGTTCACCGTCATGCGGCTGATGCCGAACTGCTGCATCAGCGCGGCTTCGCTCGGCACCGTATCGCCCGGCTTCCACTGGCCGCTGCCGATGTGCTGCCTGATCCAGGCCTTGACCTGCTCGTAGGCGGGAAGATCGCTTTGGCCCATGGACCCGAAGAATACCCCCGTTGACACGAGTTGTATAGACAACTAGGATTCGCTCCGATCGAAGGAGCGCCCCATGTCGGACCTGTCCCAAGCCCCTTACCTTGACAGCAAGGCGCGCCCGGTGCGCGCTCCGAAGGGATCCCGGCTGTCGTGCGCCAACTGGCAGATCGAGGCCGCCTACCGGATGATCCAGAACAACCTGGACCCGGCCGTGGCCGAAAACCCCGACGAACTGGTCGTCTATGGCGGGATCGGCAAGGCGGCCCGCAACTGGCCCTGCTTCGACGCCATCCTCGATTCGCTGTGCAAGCTCCAGCCCGACGAAACCCTGCTGGTGCAATCCGGCAAGCCGGTGGGCGTGTTCCGCACGCACGAGGGCGCGCCGCGCGTGCTGATCGCCAACTCGAACCTGGTGCCCAGGTGGGCCACCTGGGAGCACTTCAACGAGCTCGACCGCGCGGGCCTGATGATGTTCGGCCAGATGACGGCCGGCAGCTGGATCTACATCGGCACGCAGGGCATCGTGCAGGGCACGTACGAGACTTTCGCCGAAGCCGGCCGCCAGCACTACGGCGGCGACCTCGCCGGCCGCTGGGTGCTCACGGCCGGCCTGGGCGGCATGGGCGGCGCGCAGCCGCTGGCCGCGTCGTTCGCGGGCGCCTGTTCGCTCAACATCGAATGCCAGCAAAGCCGCATCGACTTCCGCCTGCGCACCAGGTACCTGGACAAGCAGGCGAAGGACCTCGACGAGGCGCTGCAGATGCTCCGGCACCACATCTCGCGCAGGGAGGCCGTGTCCATCGGCCTGTGCGGCAACGCGGCCGAGATCGTGCCGGAACTGGCGCGGCGCGCCCGGGCCGGCGGCATCCGCCCGGACATCGTCACCGACCAGACCTCCGCCCACGACATCATCAACGGCTACCTGCCGATCGGCTGGACGGTCGCCCAATGGCAGGCCGCGCAGAAGGACCCGTCGCAGCATGCACGCCTGACGCAGGCGGCGGGTGAGTCCTGCGCGGTCCATGTGAAGGCGATGCTGGAGTTCCACGCCATGGGTGTGCCCACCGTAGATTACGGCAACAACCTGCGCCAGGTCGCCAGGGATTACGGCGTCGCCGATGCCTTCGCCTACCCCGGCTTCGTGCCGGCCTACATCCGGCCGCTGTTTTGCCGCGGCGTCGGGCCGTTCCGCTGGGTCGCGCTGTCCGGCGACCCGGAGGACATCCGCCAGACCGACGCGAAGATGAAGGAGCTGTTCCCGCACAACCAGCACCTGCACCAGTGGCTGGATATGGCCGAACAGCGCATCGGCTACCAGGGCCTGCCCGCGCGCATCTGCTGGATCGGCCTGGGCGAGCGGCATCGCGCCGGCCTGGCGTTCAACGAGATGGTGAAGACCGGCGAGCTCAAGGCGCCCATCGTGATCGGCCGCGACCACCTGGACAGTGGCTCGGTCGCCTCGCCCAATCGGGAGACAGAGCGCATGAAGGACGGCAGCGACGCGGTGAGCGACTGGCCGCTGCTGAACGCGCTGCTCAATACCGCCAGCGGCGCGACCTGGGTCAGCCTGCACCACGGCGGCGGCGTCGGCATGGGCTATTCGCAGCACGCGGGCGTGGTGATCGTCTGCGACGGCACGCCCGAAGCGGCTGGGAAGATCGAGCGCGTGCTGTTCAACGACCCGGCCACCGGCGTGATGCGCCATGCCGACGCGGGCTACGACATCGCGAAAGCCTGCGCGCGCGAGAACGGCCTGAAGCTGCCGATGCTCGGATGAAGGGCGAAACGATCGTTCCGGGCGAGCTCACGCTCGCCCAGTTGCGTCGGTTGTGCGGCGCCAGGCGCATCCCCGTGACGCTGGCGTCCAGCTGCCGCGCGGGCATCCGTGCCAGCGCCGAGCTGGTGCAGCGCGCGACCGAAGGCGATCAGCCGGTCTACGGCGTCAACACCGGCTTCGGCAAGCTGGCCACCACGCGGATCGCGAAAGACGACCTGGCGGTGCTGCAGCTCAGGCTCTTGCGCTCGCACGCCGTCGGCGTCGGCGATCCGCTCGACGAGCGCGTCGTCCGCCTGGTCCTGCTGCTCAAGGCGGCCAACCTGGCACGCGGCTACTCCGGGGTGCGCGGCGAAGTGATCGACGCGCTGGTGGCGATGCACAACCTGGGCCTCGCGCCCGTGATTCCCTGCCAGGGGTCGGTCGGCGCGTCCGGCGATCTCGCGCCCCTCGCCCACCTCAGCCTGCCGCTGATCGGCGAAGGCGAGGTGTTCTACCAGGGCGAGCGCATGCAGTCCGCCCAGGCACTGGAACGCGCCGGCATGCGGCCGCTGCAGCTGTCGGCGAAGGAAGGCCTGGCCCTCATCAACGGCACGCAGGTGTCGACGGCGCTGGCCATCGACGCCCTGCTCGCCACCGACCGCCTGTTCGAGGCCGCCGTCATTTCCGGCGCGCTGACGCTGGACGCCGCGCGCGGCAGCGATGGCCCCTTCGATCCGCGCATCCACGCGGTGCGGGGCCAACCCGGCCAGATCGACTGCGCCGCGGCCTACCGTGCGCTCATGGTGGGCAGCGAAATCCGCCGGTCGCACCTGGAGAACGACGACCGCGTGCAGGACCCGTATTGCCTGCGCTGCCAACCCCAGGTGATGGGCGCTTGCCTGGACCAGATGCGCTACGCCGCGCAGGTGCTGGTACGCGAGGCCAATGCGGTCACCGACAACCCGCTCGTCTTCGCGCAAGAGGGGCAGATGCTGTCCGGTGGCAACTTCCACGCCGAGGCGGTGGCATTGGCGGCCGACGCGCTGGCCATCGCGATCGCCGAGATCGGCGCGATCACCGAGCGCCGCGTCGCGATGCTGGTGGACACCGGGGTGTCGCGGCTGCCGCCCTTCCTCACCCCCGAACCGGGCCTGAACTCCGGCTTCATGATCGTGCACGTCACGGCCGCCGCGCTGGCGTCGGAGAACAAGTCGCTCGCCCACCCGGCCAGCGTGGACAGCCTGCCCACCTCGGCCAACCAGGAAGACCATGTGAGCATGGCGACGTTCGCCGCCCGCCGACTGCAGCCCATGCTGAAGAACACGGCCCACATCGTGGCCATCGAGCTGTTGGCCGCCGCGCAGGGCATCGAGTTCCTGCGCCCCTTGCGCAGTGCGCCCGGCCTGGAGGGCGTATTGCGCGTGGTGCGCAGCGTCTCGCCGGCCATGATGCAGGACCGCAGCCTCGCCCGCGACATGGAAGCGGTGCACCACCTCGTGGCGGCCGGCGACATCGGCCACGCTATCGAGGAACGGATCCCCGAATTGCATGCCTTGCACCTGGCATGAACGGACGCGAGCATCAAGAAGATACCCCGGAAGGACAGGCACCTGGCCATTGCCTCCGGCGACGCCGAAGAGATCCGCATCGAAGCGCGGCGGGCAGCGGGGCTGGCGGAAGCCGCCGCGTAGCCCCTCCTGGGGCCGCCCGGCTCGAGGCAGATTCCTACACATGGCTCAGCCGTGATCCGACGGTCTTGCGTGCCCGGGTTTTCCGAAAATCACGCCTTGTGCGCGGACTGGACGCGCGCCGAATGCGGGAGATCGAACGATGAGCAAGAGTGTGCCGAAGGACACGAAGGAAGACCACGGCTCCAACGAGCAGCGGGCCGAACAGCAGTCGGACGCCGGGCTGTCCGGCGAAGGCGCAGCCAGCGCGTTGGCGCACATGATTTCGCGCGGCCAGCAGCAACGCCACCAAAGCGGCGAGGCGGACGATGCCGCGGGGAGCCGCCACCCATGAATGGCGAGCGCCCCGGGCAGGACCCGATCCAGGAAGAACCCCCGTCCGAGGGGGAGCACGCGGTGCCGCGCAGCGGCAACGGCGCGCAGACCGCGCTCCAGGCGATGCTGCGCCGGCGCCAGATGCGCGCGGGCGCGGAGCCCCAGCCCCCGCAGCCCGACGGCCGCAAACCGCGAAAGAATTAGCGCGCGGCCGCGCTAGCGGCTAACCTCGGCGGATGAAAAAGAGCGCCGGCCTGCTCATGTACCGCCGCGCGGGCGGCGCGCTGCAGGTGTTGCTGGCTCACCCCGGCGGGCCGTTCTGGCGCGCCAAGGACGACGGCGCATGGACGATCCCCAAGGGGGAGTACGAGGAGCCCGAGGAACCGCTGGACGCCGCGCGGCGCGAGTTCACCGAGGAGACGGGCTTCGAGGCGACCGGGCCCTTCATTCCTTTGGGCGAAGTGATCCAGAAGAGCGGCAAACACATCCTGGCCTGGGCCTTCGCACGCGAGTGCGATCCCGCGCGGCTGCGCTGCAATAGCTTCGAGATGGAGTGGCCTCCGCGATCGGGCCGCCGGCAAAGCTATCCCGAAATCGACCGGGTCGAATGGTTCACCCTGGGGGACGCCGGGCGCAAGATCATTCCGGCGCAGATGCCCCTCATCGAGCGGCTGGCGCGCTCGGCCTAGTCCGCGCGACCACGGAAGCTGTCGGTCCGGGCCGACGGCCGAATCCGTTCATGCCTACCCGCCCCCATGCCGTGCGGGTCCAGGATGGCCCAAGACACATGCGGACGTGCAGATGGCCAACGTACCCTCTCCTGGTGATGACCGGCGCACAAGTGCCGGCCGAGCTGAATGCGGCGCCGCGCGCGGCCGGAGCGCCCGGAGGCTGCCGCTGCCCGTGCCGTTGCTGATGCAGTTGATGCGTCCCCTGAACACGATGGAGGACGTGCAGGCGCTGGCGGCACAGCTCGCCAGCGCCCGGGCCCGCGGCTGGTTCTAGTGTAGTGTTGCGTTCTGTTTGGAACTTAAGCGGCTGTTCGCGCGAATCACCTTCTGCAAGATGTCGCGCGCGCTCTTGGTCCAGATGAACGGCTTGGGATGGATGT
>Ga0255338_1000916_pt1 | contig 68523 bp, 63 predicted proteins | sample MeOH1_35cm_T4_19_FD_203715 | JGI IMG/M metagenome (GOLD analysis project Ga0255338, IMG submission 203715) | Sandy soil microbial communities from University of British Columbia, Vancouver, Canada - MeOH1_35cm_T4_195 | ecosystem: Engineered > Artificial ecosystem > Sand microcosm > Unclassified ... | reverse complement strand
CGCCCCCCTGCAGGTTCCGCTTCGTTCGGCTCCGCTACGCTCCGCCTCACTTCGCTCCTCCTGCAGGGGGGATTATCTCCCTAATACAATTACTTCTTTCTATTTACACAAAGATCTAAATACTACCCTGAAATAATATTCTCTTTGCAATTTCAGATTGCCGATCTCGCAAAGAGCTGAGGTTTATCACCAGATACCAATTCAACCCATTTTCATTATCATTGCCTTTGAAGTGATATTTCTTCTGCCAGGAGTAAAACATAGCTTCATTTATATCTGGTACACCACAGAACTCCTTCACAGAGTATCCGCTTATGTCAACTTCATCTAGTAGTTTTATTTCCTGTTCTTCGGTTCTAACAATCTACGTCCAGGAATCCGTATCTTGGGCACATGCAGGCTCCCCATATTTGATTTGTTAGCCTTCAAAACCTCTTTTTGTCTTTGATCACTAAAACTTCTACGGCTCGTTCTTCTTCTGTAATATCAAGACCATATTGAAGAAGTTGTTCTTTTATATTCTTTAAACTCGTCAAATCACCTACTAGTTTCAAATCAACAGGATATGTTATGCCAGTTTCATCAAGCAATGGTCTACCTAATTTCATATTTTCAAATCGGTAGAAAAAATTCATAATATTCCTAAACTTCTCATTTCTCCAAACGGCTCCATGCTCTTGAATACTGTTCTCGAGTATACCTCCTGTAGAAACTAATGCACTTTCATTGATTCGCTTTAAAACCAGACAAGTAAACTTTCTGGTCTCAACCTTACCTTCAATTCCAAAAATACCTCCAAAAAAGCGATTGATGTCTTGTTGCATATAGGTTTGCCAATCATTACTATTTTGGATCATCCCTTGTAGTTCATAAGTAAATAAATTCCTATGCTTCCAGTCGTCCATTAAGTTCAGATCTATTGGCGGCTGAAATCGATCTTCATCTCTTAGCTCCAGAAGTGTTCTTATTCTTTTTTCACTATTACCAAATGCATATTTTAATTTCTCGAAAGGAATATTGGAAAACCCTGGTTCAAATGCTATCTTAAAATGACTAGTTACATCATAATTATAAAGTGAAAGTTTAAATACACTTTTGGCTGAATCAATTTTGAGTTTTAAATTTTCACTTGCTTGAAAAAACGACATGAACGCAGAATAGTAAACAGGCGGCATAATTGGTATAGCAGGCTGTATGAGGTTATTTTGGACTACTTCATTGGCTAATACATCATTTTTTTGAATAAGAGATACTTTGTTTTGCTTTATACATTTTTCTATGTTTTCTATAGTAGCATTGTATCCATTAGTAATGCTCAATACTTTTCCATCACTATTCAGCCAAACATGGTGAGGTACGGTTGTATAAGGGAACAATGTGTGGAATTCAATTCTTCCATTCAGCGCAGGAAGAGATGCAGGTGTTCCAAGCCATTTGCTTCTATCCCGTTTCCGATTTGTCTGTGAAAACCTTTGCTTAACAACGGAATCCGTTTCAGTGGTATTTATCAATACAATCTGAATATCACCTCTAAAATAATATTGAAGTTTTTCCATTTTCGGGAACGCTTCAATACATGTTCCACAATAAGTACTCCAAAAATCTAGAATAACTAATTTTGCTCTATTACCTTTTGGTATAGAACGCCAAAGGGTTTCAGGAACTGTATCACCAACATTTAATGATTTAAAATTTTCTGAATATATCTTTTCAAATTGTTGCCCCTTAGCCGAGATGACAAAAAGGATGATAATAATAACAATAAGTTCCTTTCTCATACTAAAAGAATTTTATACCAGTTTCAATTTAAATCCTGCAAAGGATTAATGGCATTCTGATAATTCGCCTACTAATAACCAGGGTTTTGAACAAGAAATGGGTTAGTATCTAACTCATATTGAGCGATGGGATAAAGTACGTCTGTAGGTTGCCAATTTGGGTTTTTGATTGAGCTCAATACTTCATTCTCCTTTTTAGTTCGCTTAAGGTCAAGCCACCTATGTCCCCATTCGGTAAATAATTCAACCCTGCGCTCTTGGGCAATAGCAGATAAGATATCTCCTTGAGTTACAGCTAATGAGTTTGTTAACCCTGCCCTATTCCGAATCTTATTAAGATCACCCTTTGCAGCAATTAAATCATTGAGCTGTGCTTTAGCTTCTGCCCTTATTAAATACATTTCAGCCAATCGCAGCCACACGTTTAATTCTGTATATGGAGGCGCCCCTGTTCTCACTTTATACTTATAAGGATAATGATAAGTTATACCGGAAACAATATTTGACCTAAGCCAGTTCGTTTTTCGCAAATCTCCCAGTTCAAAGGAATTCAATAAATAATCAGTAATAGCAAAAGTTGGCCTAACTGTCGAAGATGGTGGATTAAATTGATTGCCCTCTATCGTATTAAGTGTCGTACTTGTAGGGCTTACTTGCCAAATAGCTTCATTACTAGAAGCCAGAAACACATTATTCAAGTTACTACCTAAAGAATAAGTTCCAGAATTAATGACTTCTGCCGCTTGTTCAGCAGCATTCTCCCAATCGCTTAAATACAAATACACTCTGGCTAATAACGCAATTGCCACCAATTTATTAGGTCTTACTCTACCTGAAGAAGGGTAATTTGATTTTAGTTTCATCTTAGCTTCTACAAGGTCTGTTGTTATTTGCTGATAGATAGAGGCTACAGATGACCTAGAAAGTTTTTCATTGACGCCGAATGAAATAGTAGTAATCAGAGGCAAATCTCCATAAAGATTGACCAAATAAAGATAATTAAACGCTCTTGCAACAAGCATTTCCCCCATAAGCTGTGATTTTACAGAATCTGTTAATGCAGTAGATTTGGTCAGTCCTTCAATGACTGCATTAACATGATAAATATTTCTAAACCCTGCTTGCCACATTCGATTTAACCCAGTTGTATTTGTGACGGGTATAATATTGTTTGTTCTGAAGGCATCATAATCAACATTTGCGGCAGTATTATAAATCTCATCAGCAGATAAGGCAGGATATATACTTCCACCGCCATTTGTAATGGAAAAGGATGATTGCACAAATTGACTATACAAACCAACTACTGAACCAATTGCTGATTGATCATTACCAAAAACTTGGCTAGTCTCAAGTCGTACTTCTGGAGGAGGTATCGATACAAATTTTTTGCAGGATCCAATGAAGAAGCAAAACATTATCAATACAATAAGTAATTGAAATGATTTTGGTATAATAAATTTTAAAAAAAAAGAATTCATAAACATAGTTTAAAAGTTAATTTGAATTCCCAATACCACTGTTCGGAGCGGCGGGAGTTGGAAGAAATTTTGTGTTTCAGGATCTGCACCTTTATACTTCGTAATAACAAATAGATTTTGTGTATTTAATGAGAATTTCACCATTTCCATTTTTAGTTTTTTTAATACCGAAGGCGAAAGTTCATAGCTTAGTGAAATATTTTTACAGCGAACATAAGAAGCATCAGAATAAATGCCGTCTGAAGCTCCAAGCAACAAACTTGCTTGCCGTGCCGGACCAGAGTTGGCAGTATAACGCTGAATATCGGTAATATCTCCTGGCTTCTGCCACCTGTTTAATACGATAGACGGTTGGTTAGATAAATAACCTGGTGGGTAATTTCGGAGTGCATTAAGATAATTGGAACCTCGTTGGTTCCTAAACTCAAAGAAGATATCAAATTGCCAATTTTTCCAATGAAATGAATTATTAAGCCCTCCATAAAGTCCAGGATCAAGGTCTCCAGAAATTTGGTTATCGCTTCCTGAGATAGTGCCATTGTCATCAATATCTTCAAATGTATAAAGACCAGTCACAGGGTCGACACCAAGATATTTTAAACTTCTAATCACAGTCAGTGATTTTCCTTCAACATAAATCGAATTGTAACTCGAATTCGCTAATCCAGGAAAAGAAATTAATTTATTGTTTGGCAATGAAATATTGAAGGATGTTTTCCAGTTAAATTCTTTTTTTAGGATATTGGTTGATTGCCAAGTTAACTCAAGCCCACTGTTTTGTACCAGTGCTGGAAGGTTTTTTACAACCGTTGAAAATCCGGTTTGGGTAGGAAGTCGGTAATTTACCAGCTGGTTACTACTTCTGTTCGAATAATAGGAACTGCTCAATAAAATCCTATCCCCCCATAAACCAATTTCTAAAGCCAGTTCAAGTTTATTATTCTTTTCCCAATGATAATCAGGGTTAAATAATATCGTAGGTCTAAGTCCGGTAATTCCAGTATATGGATTTGATGTACTTGCCCACAAATCAAGATATTTATAATCTCCAATCTGGTCATTTCCCGTAACACCATAACTTGATCTTATTTTTCCGAAACTAACGATCGATTTATTTTTCATCCAATTCTCATTTGAAAAAAGCCAAGCAAAACCAATGGCTCCGAAATTCGAAAATTGACGACCTATACCAAACCTGCTACTACCATCTCGCCTTCCAGTTAGGTTAAGAATGTATTTGGATACTAAGTTATAGTTAACCCTTGCGAAAAAAGCATTGTACCGGTATAAGGAAAAATCATTGGATGCCGTTAAGGTTGAAGCAGCAGAAATAGAATTTAGTAAAAGGTCAGAATTATATCCGCCCGCATTGATCGAATTGTTTTCATCAGTTCTCTGCTGAAAAGTCGTACCAGCTAAAACAAAAAGCTTCCCTTTTCCTAAATTTGCTTGATATTCAACTTGTGGCTCTATTATCCAATTGTTTTTTTGAGATTGCGAAAATTCAGAAGAAGCAAGAGTGTTGTTTTCTGGAGCAATCGCAACTTTAGGATTAATAAGCTGCTCTCTATTCAAGAGAATGTTATAACCTGCACTTGTACGAAGGGTAAGATTAGATATCAAGTGGTAATTGAATACTAAATTTGCGGAGAGGTTTTGAACCAGGGAAGAATACTTTCTTTCAAGATCTGAAAATGGATTAACAAATCCTAGTGACGAATAATTAACACCAGCTTCCTGCCAATTAAGTCTTCCTGAACTTGTATATAACAAAATCGTTGGTGGAAGGATCAGATGTTTTGACAAATCATATCTGATGAGTTTATTATCGCTTGATGAAAAGATAACCGACAACCTTGAATCCCATTTCTTATTAGTGGGTGAATGGAATACGTTAATTTGCGCTGCCCCTCGGATATTTGCAAGTTTACCAGGAAATGAATTTGTTTGCCGCATATAACTTCCTCGTAAAACAAACTGTGTAAGATCAGAACCCCCTGAGACAGATACCTGTGCATCTGTATAATTCGTAGTAGCATCTATTAAGCTGTTCTTGAAATCGGTATACCTAGTAGTATCCCAAAGTAAAAGATCTGGTGCATTCGAGGCAGTTGGCGCAATACCATCATTTGCAAACGCTTCTTTTCGCATTTGCACATACTGCTGTGTATTTAGCATATCCATTGTTTGGCTTACACGACTGACACCTGAAGTAATACCTGCGGAAATTTTGGTTTTACCAATTTTTGCCTTGTTGGTTGTAATAAGAATTACACCATTTGCTCCCCTACTTCCGTAAATTGAGGTTGCATCAGCATCCTTTAATACTTCAATACTTTCAATATCTGAGGGGTTAATACTGTTCAACGGGCTAATCCCAGACGGTGGTATACCTGAAACTAAGAAAGGAGGTGTAGCAGCTGAACTGATCTGATTAATAGGAATATTTCCTGATTCAAATGGAACTCCATCAATCACAAACAATGGATCATTTCTTGTTAAACCAATATCCAGCGAAGTTCGACCTCGAATCTGAATTTTGAAATCAGAACCAGCCACACCGCTATTTTGGGTAATAATTAACCCTGGCACCCTACCAGTTAATGCTGCTACAGGATTAGACACAGGTTGCTTTGCTATATCCTCTCCTCTTACAACACTTACATTACCTGTATTCTCCCTTTGCTTCACAGTATAATAACCCTTACTCACCACCACTTCGTCTAACTCAGAAATTTTCAACTTTGCTTGTACGCTCAACTCAGTCCTTCCATTCAACTTCATTTCAACTATCTGAATATTCACTGCTGAAAACATCAATATAACATTACCATCAGGCACGTTAATAGTAAACTCCCCTTTGTTCCCAGTAGTTCCAACTACTTTTCCGCCCTTGATAGAAATTGTCGCACCTGAAACAGCCTCCCCCTTTTCATTCACCACCCTACCCCTCACTGTAATCGGCTGCGGAGGTTCATTGGCTTCCGCGGCCTTTGTTGCCGCGGGCAACTTTCCCACGGACCTCTCTTTAACGCTGATGATTTTTCCATTGAGCGTATAGGTAAGCTGGTCCTGACCTCTGAATATCTGTGCCAGCACTTCTTCCACCGGCCGGTCAGATACCTCTATGGACACGGGCCTTCCCTTGGCCCGTACCAGGGTTTCATCAAAAACCAGTCCATAGGCAGATTGTTTCTTAATCGCCTTCAGTACCTTCTCCAATGGAGCAGCCTTCTCCTTCAGGGTTACCTGGGCGATAGCATTGGGGTGGGCGGCAGCCTGCAATACAAGCAGGACTAATAAAGCTGACATTTTCATGATGCGCAGCATTTGGGTGAATGGCCCAAAATTAATTTGATGGCCAAAAGCAGTTGAATGCATACTTTGCATGTGGTTTGAGCCCGTTTTTCACAGGCGGTTAAGCAATGATGATTCCTTCTTAGATATTGGTTGCCTGCTCAAATCATCGCCGTAAGTGGGTGCCTCCGCTTACGGTTTTTTTTGAGCAATCTATTTTACGGATGAACCGTTAGTGTTCTGTTGTTTGCATCATACGCATAGCGCAGTTGATTGTCTTCCAGTATCGACTTCAACACATCCTGCAGGGAAGCGCTCCTGGGCGCATCCAGGTAAAAACGCTTATTACCCAATGTTCCCTTCACTTCTGCTTTGATATCGTACCATCGTTCCAGTTCCCGAAGTACCACTCCCAAATCGGCATCGGTAAAATAAGTGGCGCCGTTTTTCCAGGCCATCACCTGTTCCAGATCAACCGCCGTTTCCAATGTAACAGTTTGATTTACCTGCGCCTGCTGTCCTGGTTTCAACAGTAGTTGACCTGTTGCTTTCTTCACTGCCACAACGCCCTCCAGCAGCGTCACTTTATAGGCGGCTTCATTATCGTAGGCGTTCACGTTAAAATGGGTACCCAGTACTTTAACTTCCATTCCTCCGCGTGATACATAAAAAGGATTGGCCGCATCATGCGCCACTTCAAAATAGGCTTCGCCGGTCATGTTTACTTTTCTGTGTTGTCCTGCTACAAAAGCAATGGGATAAGTAATAGAAGAACCTGCGTTTAGCCATACCCTGCTTCCATCGCTTAACGTCATATTGATCGGCTGGCTGCCGCGTGGATTTGTAAGCGTATGATAAGCAATGTCTGATGCCTTTCCGGAATAACGGATCTGGCCATTGGCCAGTTTCACCAATTTCACTGCTCCCATCGCAGCCAGTTGTCCGTTGCCCACACTATCCAGGTAAATGGTTTTTCCATTTTCAAGGGTAATCATGGCCCGGTTCTTCTCCGGGGCCTTCACATCCGCAATGGGTTGTGCTGTACTACCGGCAGGCTGTTTGGGCTGCAGCAAGAAATAAGCTGCCGTGCCCGCAACCAAAAGGATAGCCGCCGCTGCAGCCCAGCGCATCCGGCGCAACACCGAAACACTTGGCCGGGCTGATGTTTGGGCAGTTTGTTCTTCACCAAGGATCCCGGGAAGTTTATTGCGCAGGCGTTCCAGGATATCAGGTGCAATTTCGTCCTCTTCTACCCTTGTTTTGCGCAGCGTTCCCTCAATCAGCTCCATGGCTAGCCCATGATAGGCCGGCTCATCGATCAGTTGGGTAAGCAGGTCCACATCTTCCCTGCTGTAACGATTTTCGATATAGCGTTGCAGCAGTACGGCAAATTCTTCAGGTGTGTAGCGGGGTTCCAAAAGGGTGTTTTTAACTAAGACTCGGCTAAGGAAAAAGCGTAGGGTCCCAATATGAACTTTTTGCTAATTATTTTTCCCGGATCCCGGCTTTTCCCTATTCGTGGATCATATCCAGCAGGATCAGCAGGCTTACTGCCAGCTCTCCCTGCCCATTGAGGTAATCACGGATATCGCGCTTTGCTCTCATCACATGTTCTTTGGCTGTGGGCAGGGTGATACCAAGTTCGGCACATACTTCGTCATAGGACAAACCCTGCACTTTACATAATTCAAATACTTTACGTCTTTGCGGGGGCAATGTATCCAGGGCCCTCTGCAGGAGTTCCCATTGTTGTTTCACCAGTAGCTGTGCATCTGCACCGGGCGCCTGTTCCGGATGTTCACTTGCCGCTGCTTTTAGTTTTTCGAGAAGGTGTTTATCGTTCCTGGCTTTGCGGAACCGGTCGTATACCAGGTTGCGGCAGACTGTATTGAAATATGCCTCTATATTATGTACCTCATGTAAGAATTCCTTTCTTTTCCAGATCCGTATAAATACTTCCTGTACCGCTTCCTCTGCTTCATCCGAACTTTTCAGGAACACCAGCATTTTCTTGTAAACCCTTGCCAAATGCCGGTTATAGAAGATGGTAAATGCCTGGCTATCCGCCTCTTCCAGGGCAATCACGCGCATCAGCGCCGTATCATCATATGTAGTATAGTCGATCACTGGGAGCGTAAAATATTATTCCGATCCGGGCTTGGATGGAAGCGGAAAACTAGTGAAAAAATAATATCCGTTCGTCTTATGACAATTAAAAACTGCTGAAAGCTGCCTTTCCCGCATAACACAACTCAGCGTACACTACCTGCAATCGCTTCGAAAAACCGCTCATCCTTTTTCCCATATCTACAGCAATACTGCGGGCTTATTTTCGGTTTCGTATCGCCTGTGATACAGCAATCTTTTTTACGTTCATCTATTCCAGGCTAATTTGTTTAATATGAGATCCTTCTTTTCCCTTCTGCTATCTTGCTTTTTACTGCACAGCAGTTTTGCACAAAACTCGGGCCCCGTCATCAATGCAGAACGCAGCTTTGCCGCCCACGCCCTGGAGCATTCCACCAGGTCTGCATTCCTGCAACACATGGATTCCACTGCCATCGTTTTTGCCAGGGGAAATGCTGTAAATGCCAAACGCCTTTGGACCAGGCTACCGGAAAACCCTGCGAAACTAATCTGGGAACCTGCCATTGCTGCAATGAGTGCATCAGCGGATTTTGGTTTTACCACCGGGCCATACTGGATGAAGAACAACCTATCCGATACGGCTGCAGTATTGGGTTACGGACAGTATGCAACCGTATGGAAAAAGAACGCGGCAGGAGAATGGAAATTCCTGGTTGATCTGGGTATTGAGTTGCCGGCAATACCTGAACGGGCAAAAGAGGTGCAGGTGATTTCCCTGAATCATACAAACAAAAAGCTTCCCGCTGCACCGGATAGCGCGGTACAACTAGACATCGATTTCAATACCCGTTTATTGGCCGAAGGGAAAAGCTATTGGGAAAAAGTCTCCACCCATGAAACCATTTTCAACCTGACCGGCCACTACCCCATCATGGGCGCCAATGCTACTGCCCGTTTCCTGGAAAAGTTTCCGGAATCGGCCAGACTTTCTCCTGCAGGTGGTCAGTTTGCCGCGGATAAACAATCGGCCGTCACCTATGGTATTACAGAACTCAATGGAAAAAAAGATGGTTACTTCCGATTCTGGCAGGCTACCGATCAGGGCTGGAAAATTATTTTGCAGGTGGTGACTTTCGGAAAGTGATTTTCCAGATTCCGCGCAGGTCATTCATCTGGTAACCGGTTGCAAGGTCATTGGGATATTTCCCGGCAATCACTTCAGCAACCAGCGGATCAAGGTCTTTGTCTTTTTTACCGTGGCAATTCAGGCAGGCCGGCATGGCTATCCGGATGGGCTTGTAGTAAGTGTAACTATCGTTGGTATGAATCAATGTATCATCAACGTTTCCATCGGTATGGCTGTTAAAATGTTCCCAGATCACCCGGTCGCCCTCTTCTGCAAGCCGGTTAGCCGGGTTCCGGTTTCGATTGCTCAGTCGTTGAATGGTTGATCCCGCTAACTGAGACAATGAATCGGTAATACGCATTGCATTATTGCTACAGAAGTCTACAGCATACACCAGTCCGCCGGTATCCACCGCCCTGGTAAGGCTCCTGAAGATGGTTTGTTGTGCCGTGGTGCTGATGGAATCTCCTTTTAGCCGGTAGGATTCCAGCAGGGCGGCTTCTTCGGATCCGGATTGATTACAGGCAATCATTACAACTACTGCTGCAACCAACGTTAGGGTTACTACTAAAGCGTTTTTCATAAGAAACAATTTAATCACTTTTATAAGAGCTGTTTCAAACATTGCGCCAGGCTCTGCTCCCAGGGCTTTAGCTCAATCCCAAAGTCTGCGGCAATCTTAGAAGTATCCATCACCGAATACGCAGGCCTGAATGCCGGCGTAGGATACGCACTGCCTGGTATGGGCAACACATTGGCAGAAAGCTTTGCCTGATCCCGGATGGCCACAGCAAAATCGTACCAGGATATTACCCCCGTATTGCTGTAATGATAGATTCCCGAATGATGATTTCCTTGCTGATCTTCTTCCACAATCTGCATCAACGCTGCAGCCAGGTCTGCTGCATAAGTGGGTGATCCTACCTGATCGCTGACTACTTTTAATTCGGGCCTTTCCTTCATTAACCGCAACATGGTCTTCACAAAGTTATGACCATGTACGCTATATACCCAGGATGTTCTTACAATGATGGAAGATGGGTTATTCTGCTGTGCCAACTGCTCCCCAATACATTTTGAATATCCGTAATAATTCACCGGATCGGTGGGTGTATCGGGCTGGTATGGAGATACGCCATTTCCATCAAACACGTAATCCGTGGAAACGGTAATCAGCTTGCAATGCTGTTTTTCACAGGCCATTGCCAGTTCTCCTACGGAAATCCCGTTCACCGTCATGGCTTCCGGCTGCTCTGATTCTGCTTTATCCACTGCGGTATAGGCTGCACAGTTCAGTACATATTGCGGATGGTATTGCTCAATGAATGGAGCTATGGTTTCGGGTTGAGACAGATCCAGCATGGCCCTGTCTGCAAAAACAAACTGGTACCTGCTTTCAAAAGAGGAAGCCAATTGTTGTAATTCCCAACCAAGCTGTCCGTTCTTTCCTGTTATTACAACAATCGGCTTCATACATATTATTTTCCTGAATAAAATTCCTTCGGTTGCTTAGACCATTCTTCTTTCGGCAGCGATTTGAAATACTCATAAGTTCTTTTCAAGCCTTCTGCACGGTCTATTTTGGGTTCCCAGCCCAGGATCTCCCTGGCCTTGGTAATATCCGGCTGACGCTGTTTGGGATCGTCTACCGGCAATGGCTTGTATATAATCTTAACGGAGGAACCGGTGAGTTTCAGCACTTCTTCTGCAAAATCCTTCAAGGTAATTTCATTGGGGTTACCAATATTGACCGGCATGGTATAATCGCTCATCAGCAAGCGGTAGATTCCTTCAATCAGGTCATCTACATAACAAAATGAACGGGTTTGACTGCCGTCTCCAAATACCGTCAGGTCTTCGCCACGCAAAGCCTGCCCGATGAATGCAGGCAATGCCCTTCCGTCGTTCAGGCGCATTCTTGGGCCATAGGTATTGAAGATTCTGATGATTCTGGTTTCCACGCCATGGAAGGTATAATAAGCGCGGGTAATGGATTCCATGAAACGTTTGGCTTCATCATATACCCCTCTCGGTCCTACCGGATTCACATTGCCCCAGTATTCTTCTGTCTGAGGATGCACCAGCGGATCGCCATACACTTCACTGGTAGACGCTACCAGCATCCTGGCGCCTTTTGCTTTGGCAAGTCCCAGGCAGTTATGGGTTCCCAACGCACCCACTTTCAGGGTTTGAATCGGGATTTTTAAATAATCAATGGGGCTCGCAGGAGAAGCAAAATGCAGGATATAATCCAGGTGACCCGGCACATGGATGAACTTGGTTACATCATGATGATAAAACTCAAAGTCTTCCAGTTTAAACAGGTGTTCTATGTTGCGCAGATCGCCGGTGATCAGGTTGTCCATTGCAATCACATGAAATCCTTCACGGATAAAACGATCGCAGAGGTGAGACCCCAGGAATCCGGCTGCACCGGTAATCAGTATGCGTTTCTTTGCCATGGTAAATTATTTGCGGCCCACACTTTCGTAGTGGTAGCCCATATCGGTTATGAATTTTACGTCGAACAGGTTTCTTCCGTCGAAGATGGCTTTGCCTTTCAGCGTGCTGTTGATCTGTTCAAAATCCGGCGTTCTGAATTCGCTCCACTCTGTTGCAATGATCAGTGCATCTGCTCCTTCCAGTGCTTTGTACTGGTTTTCTGCATACTGAATCTTATCGCCAATGGTCTTCTTCACATTGGACATTGCTTCCGGATCAAACGCGGTGATGGTTGCGCCCAGTTCGGTTAAGGCATCAATCAGGTACAAGGCCGGCGCTTCACGGATATCATCTGTATTGGGTTTGAAAGCCAGTCCCCACAATGCAAAATGTTTGCCCCTGATATCTCCGTTAAAATATTTCAGAATCTTCGGCATCAGGTGCAGTTTCTGTGCATCGTTCACCGCCTCTACAGATTTCAGGATCTTGAAATCGTAGTTCACTTCTTCTGCGCTCATGATCAGTGCCTGTACGTCTTTGGGGAAACAACTTCCGCCATATCCGATACCGGGAAATAAAAAGCGTTTACCTATGCGGTCATCACTTCCGATTCCTCTTCTAACCATATCCACATCGGCTCCCAGTCTTTCACAGAGTTGTGCAATCTCGTTCATGAACGAGATCTTGGCTGCCAGGAATGAGTTGGCAGCATACTTGGTTAACTCGGCAGATTTCTCGTCCATAAAGATTACCGGATTCCCCTGGCGCACAAATGGTGCGTACAAATCGGACATCACTTTTTTAGCACGCTCAGAACGGGTCCCCACCACTACCCGGTCGGGCTTCATGAAATCATCCACCGCCACGCCTTCGCGCAGGAATTCCGGATTGCTCACTACATCAAACTCCCCTTTGAAATTCTCTGCAACGGCAGCATATACTTTTTCGGCCGTTCCGACCGGCACGGTACTTTTATCTACAATCACTTTGTAATCTGTCAGGATTTTCCCCAGGTCTTTGGCTACGCCCAGTACATAGCGCAGGTCTGCGGCCCCGCCTTCTCCCGGAGGCGTAGGCAGCGCCAGGAATACGATCTCTGCATCCTTCACACCTTCTGCCAGGTTGGTGGTAAACTTCAAACGGCCTTCCTTGAGGTTACGTAAAAATATTTTCTCCAGTCCGGGCTCATAGATGGTAATTTCTCCGCCAGACAGTTTATTTACTTTGGATTGATCTATGTCGATGCAGGTTACTTTGTTACCGGTTTCAGAAAAGCAGGTACCAGTGACTAATCCAACATAGCCGGTTCCGACTACAGCAATTCTCATAATTATTGATTTACGTAATTTAAAACTTCGGTGCTGATATAATTCAGTTGTTCTTCATCCATTTCGGTATGAACCGGCAATGAAATAACAGCAGCGGTCAGCTGGTCTGTTACCGGCATATCCAGTTTGGGCAAATCAAATGAAGCAAACATGTCCTGCCGATGCCCGGGCACAGGATAATAGATCATGGAAGGAATTTTTTTAGTTGCCAGGTATTCGTTCAATCCATCCCTGCTTGCCCCATTCAGTTGCAGAGTGTACTGGTGGTACACATGCGTACTGTATGGCGCCACAAAAGGTGTGGTGATCTTTGGATGATTGGCAAATGCCCGGTCGTAATGCGCTGCAACCGCCCTGCGTGCTTCATTGTATTCATCCAGGTGTTTAAGCTTAATATTCAACACAGCTGCCTGTATGGAGTCGAGCCTGGAATTACATCCCACTACTTCGTGATAATATCTTTTTTGCTGGCCATGATTGGCAATCATTTTCATTTTTTGCGCCAGCGCATCATTGTTGGTAAAGATGGCTCCCCCGTCTCCGTATGCGCCCAGGTTTTTGGAAGGATAAAAAGAAGTAGCGCCGATATCTCCGATGGTACCTGTTTTCTTTTTAGCGCCATCTGAGAAAGTATAGTCGCAGCCAATGGCCTGTGCATTGTCTTCGATTACACAGAGGTTGAATTCTTTGGCTATCTGCAGGATGGCTTCCATCGGCGCAGCCTGCCCGTAGAGATGCACGGGAACAATCGCTTTGGTTTTTGGGGTAATGGCTTTGCGCACCGATTCCGGATCGATGCAGAAGGTTTTTGGATCCACCTCCACAAACACTGGTGTAAGCTTCAGCAAGGCCACTACTTCGGTGGTGGCGATATAGGTAAAAGAAGGCGTTATGACCTCATCTCCGGGTTGCAATCCCACTGCCATCATGGCAATCTGCAGTGCATCTGTTCCGTTGGCACAGGGAATGGTATGCTTCACATTCAGGTAGCTGCTGAGGGCAGCGGTAAAGTCCTGAACCGGTTTTCCGTTGATATATGCTGCTGAGTCTAAAACTTCGTGAATGGCCTGGTCTACTTCATCTTTAATGTGCAAATACTGGGTTTTGGTGTCTACCATCTGAATAGGCCGCATAAGAGAATTTTTATATGGTGCAAAATTAGCATAAAAAAGGTCAAGAAAGAATTCGGACATTCGCCCAATCCTGGCCCTAACAGCCTTACCTTTGCAAGCGATGAAGCTGTTTTACAGACTGTTTATTGCACTTTATCCGATTGGTGCCAGGTTGATTGCCCCCTTCAATCCAAAAGCAAAAGAATGGACCAGGGGCAGGCAGGATGTGTTTGCCGGTTTGAGCAAATTTGCAGCAGCTTCCAAAGCGCCGGTCATCTGGATGCATTGTTCCTCGCTGGGAGAGTTTGAACAGGGTTTACCGGTTGCCACGGCCCTGAAAAAGCAATACCCCGCATATCGTTTGCTGGTCAGTTTTTTTTCTCCTTCGGGATACCTGGTCAGAAAGGACCACCCCATTGCCGATTATGTAACTTACCTGCCAATGGATAGCCACAGCAATGCCCGCCAGTTCCTGCTGCTGGTAAAACCCCAACTGGCCATCTTCATTAAATACGAGTTCTGGTTTTATTATCTGTCTACCTTAAAAGAACGGCAGGTCCCTACCCTGCTGGTATCCGGCATATTCCGTCCCGATCAGTTGTTTTTCCGCAGCTATGGCGGCTTTTACAGGAACATGCTCCCCAATTTCACCCAATTCTTTGTACAGGACGAACATTCCAAAAAACTGCTGGATTCCATCGGCTACGGCAACCGGACCACGGTTTCGGGTGATACCCGTTTCGACCGGGTGATTGATATTGCACACCAGTTCCGGGAGAACCCGGCCATTACACATTTCTGCGCTACGCATACCACCATTGTAGCCGGCAGTACCTGGAGCGAGGACGACAAAGCCCTGCATCACCTGGCTGTACAGCACAAGGAGCTGCGCATGATTGTTGCGCCGCATGATATTCAGCAGGAGCGGCTGAACGAATGCAGTAAATATTACCCCGATGCTATGCTCTATACCGAGTACCTGGCTGCCTTTGAACAGAACAATGCACCTGAACAGGTTCGCACCCTGATCATCAATAATATGGGTATGCTCAGCAGCCTGTACCATTATGCACAGATTGCCTTTATTGGTGGCGGGTTTACAGACGACGGCATACACAATACGCTGGAAGCCGCTGTTTACGGGGTACCGGTTGTATTTGGCCCTGTTTACGAAAAATACCTCGAAGCCATTGAATTGATTGAAGCAGGAGCTGCTTTCACTGCATTGGATGTGGTGGAACTGGAAGAGATCATCAATGAGCTGTTAGCCCATAAAGAGAAGAGATCGGTTGCAGGCACTGCCGCCAGGAACTATGTACGGGACCATGCCGGTGCAACTGAGAAAGTGCTGCACTATATTCAGGAAAATCTTCGCTTAACCAGGTGATCGAACAGTTTTACCGCCTCATGGTTTTCAGTCCATCCCAGTTTTACTTTTAATTCGCGCTGAATCCAATACTGCGCTTCGGGATAAATACTGAAACTGTTAATGGTTTTAACGCTGCGCTCATACATGTTCTCATCACCCCTGAACAGCATATGGGTAAAGAGGTAGCGATCGTTTACACTAATGGCTTTCCGGAGATCACGGATAGGCGTTTCTTCCAGCTTGGCAGCCACTTCCACCCTTTCTTCTTTCAGGTGGTCATTGAGTTCGGTTTTCTTTGTGCCAATGACCTCATTGAGGGGAACCGGTGTTTCGGGAACATTGTAATCCTGGTGAACCAGTGTGGGTATTTCAACCGGTGTATCAAACAACCAGCCGGAAATCTCTTCTTTTTTGGAGGCCGGTTTACCGGCATTTACGAACACGGGCATTTCTTCCGGGGAGGGGCTGCTGACCACTACTGAAGGCATCTGAACTGACACCCCGCCCGTAACCTGTTCTGCAGTTCTTTTGCATTGAAGTTCGGCTAAGAGCAACTGGGCGGTTTGCGCCAGTTTTTCCGGATCAGCCTGTTGTTCAAACTGATCTTTCAATTTATTAATTAAAGTGCCCACTCTTTCCATAGGATATGATACTTTTGGGGGGTTACCAAATGAGCGTTCTTAGTTAAGTAACTAACGCTAAAACTTATAATTTATTTTGCAGGATGTTTATAGAGCCAAACTTGCGGGGAGAGAGAAGGGGATGGATTGAAGTAATCTGTGGAAGTATGTTCAGTGGAAAAACGGAGGAACTGATCCGCAGGCTAAAAAGGGCTAAGATTGCCAACCTGAGGGTGGAAATCTTCAAACCTGCCATAGACGTGCGTTACGACGAAACCAAAGTGGTGAGCCACGACTCCAATGCCATTGCTTCCACCCCCATCGATAATTCCCAGACCATTTTGCTGATGTCTCAGGACGTGGATGTAGTGGGGATAGACGAGGCCCAGTTTTTTGACGAGGAAGTGGTGAATGTTTGCGAAAGCCTCGCCCTGAGAGGGGTGCGGGTGATCGTAGCCGGGCTGGATATGGATTACCAGGGTAAGCCTTTTGGCCAGATGCCCAACCTGCTGGCCACTGCCGACTATATTACCAAATTACATGCAATCTGTGTAAAATGCGGCAGTATTGCCAATATCTCCTATCGCAAAACAGCCGCAAAGGGACAGGTGTTGCTGGGCGAAAAAGAAACCTACGAACCCCGTTGCAGAAACTGCGCCAATGAACAATAAAACAGCCATACTGACCCTGATCCGGAAAGACCTGTTACTGGAAACCCGCCAGCAGCATACGTTTTATGGTGTATTGCTCTATATTGCTTCTACCACTTTTGTGGTATACCTGTCGATGGGTCAGCCAGAAGACAAGGTGTGGAACGGCTTATTCTGGGTATTGCAACTCTTTGTATGTATCAATGCTGTTGCCAAAAGCTTTCTGCAGGATAGTAGGGGCAGGATGCTGTACTTTTATTCCATTGCAGGCCCTACCGATTTCATCCTGTCTAAGCTCATCTTCAACGCCATTCTGATGCTGCTGATGAACCTGCTTAGTTTGGCTGTATTCACCTTATTACTGGGCAACCCCATCACTAAAATGATGGAGTTTGTATGCATCAGTATGCTGGGAGGAATCAGCTTAAGCCTGGTCTTTACCTTCCTGGCGGCCATAGCCGCAAAAGCGCAGCAACAGGCAGCCCTGATGGCCATCATGGGATTTCCCATTATTGTCCCCCAGTTATTACTGCTCATGAAAATCAGTTCCGCTGCTTTCTCTTCTGTTATACAGGACGGCTGGTGGAATATGGCAGGCATGCTGGGCGGGCTCGATCTGATGATCATTGTCCTGGCCTATATTCTCTTTCCCTTTCTCTGGAAGGATTAGTAAAATCAGAACCGCAGGTGGCGCACGGTAAGGCCGTTGCTGATCAGTTGCTTCAAAGAGTCTACCCCAATTTTCAGGTGCCTTTCTACAAACTGTGCGGTAATTTGTTTATCGCTGGCCTCAGTTTTAACCCCTTCCGGAATCATGGGCTGATCGCTCACCAGCAGTAAGGCGCCGGTAGGAATCTTATTGTAAAAGCCCACCGTGAAAATGGTGGCCGTTTCCATATCAATGGCATAGGCCCTCACTTTGGTAAGGTATTCCTTGAAAGCATCATCGTGTTCCCAAACCCTTCTGTTGGTGGTGTATACGGTACCGGTCCAGTAGTCTACCTTGTAATCGCGGATAGTGGTGGAGATGGCTTTTTGTAGCGCAAATGCAGGCATAGCAGGCACTTCCGGAGGAAAATAGTCATTGGAAGTACCTTCTCCCCTAATGGCTCCAATCGGCAGGATCAGGTCGCCCAGTTTATTTCTTTTCTTGAGGCCGCCGCATTTTCCGAGAAACAAAACAGCTTCGGGTTCAATAGCGGTGAGCAGGTCCATAATGGTAGCAGCGCCTGGGCTGCCCATTCCGAAATTAATAATGGTAATTCCATCGGCGGTGGCGCATTGCATGGACCTGTCTTGTCCTACCACTTTTACTTTATTCCACTTGGCGAACATGGTTACATAGTTACTGAAGTTGGTCAGTAAAATGTATTTGCCGAAATTCTCTAATTTTTCGCCTGTGTACCTGGGTAACCAGTTGTTTACAATATCTTCTCTCGTTTTCATAATGCTTCACTTTGAAAACAGACAGCCTGCTGAAAGAGCGGATCAAACGGGGTCATTCCGGACGTTCCATGCGGGGTCGTTGTCCGTTGGTTAATCTGTAAATATACAAAAAAATGATGTGATGACCGGCAATCCGTTCTGCAGACCCCGGCATTCCTTATTTTTACGGCCCGGATGACCCGGAAACAAATGTCAACTCATCCCGAATACCAACCAGCATGACCATTCAGTACCCTGCATATCAACCCAAAATAAAAGGCGAAGCAGGCAGGGAAATGATCTTTGATGAAGTGCGGAAACAATGGGTGAAACTAACGCCCGAAGAATGGGTACGGCAGAATTTCCTCAACTACCTGATCCGGGTAAAACAATACCCGCCCGCCCTGATTGCAGTGGAAAAAGAAATACTGGCAGGTGAAATGAAAAAGCGTTTTGACATTTTGGTATACCAAAACGACAAGCCCTGGATGATTATAGAATGCAAGGAGCAAAATGTTCCGCTTACCGAAGCGGTAATTAAACAGCTACTGCCTTATTACTCCGTAGTACAAACCAGTTATATGGTCATCACCAACGGCAACTATACACATTGCTTTGGCGTTAGCAACGGGCAGCTTTCCAATGAACCGGAGATTCCGGCCTACCCATAAAAAAATCCGGAAGCATATACATGCTCCCGGACGATATAAACTGATCCGGCAAACCGGAATTCCAAACGATTAAGGGAAGATTCCGAGTTCAGCGTAAGAGGTACCTACTTTGTCGATAGCGCAAACATACGCAGCAGTACGCATATCAGGAATCTCCGGATTCTTATGCCAGATATCCATAATCTCGCGGGTAGCAGAAATCATGGTTTCTTCCAGGCCGCTGTGCACCAGGTCTACTTCTTCAGGGCCATGCTGAATTACTTTTCTTTCGGCATCAGATACTTTCTTACCGGTGAGGGATTCGATCTGCTCCAGGATATTTCCGTTCATGTTTTCAGTGAAACGTTTTTCCATACGTCCGTAACGAACGTGGCTCAGGTTTTTCAACCACTCAAAATAAGAAACGGTTACACCACCTGCGTTCAGGTACATATCCGGTACAACCAGGATGCCTTTCTTCGCAAATATATCATCCGCATCAGGCGTTAAAGGACCGTTGGCAGCTTCACCAATGATCCTGGCCTTTACTCTGTCGGCATTGCTTCCATTGATTACATTCTCCAATGCAGCAGGGATCAGGATATCACATGCTGTTTCCAGGGCGTCACTGCTATTAGCCAGGTTGGTTGCACCAGGGAAATTCAGGATAGAGCCGGTTGCTTTTCTGTGCTGGAATACTTCTTCTTCGTTCAATCCGCCGGCATTGTAGATAGCGCCTTCATATTCTGCAATCGCTATCACTTTAGAACCATGCTCACGGAAGAATTTAGCGCAGTGGTAACCCACATTACCCATCCCCTGCACAATCACTGTTTTTCCTTCCACACCTGTAGAAAGGCCCAAACGTTTCATCACATCCGGCATGTTGCACACTTCCCTGATACCAAAGAATACACCCAGCCCGGTTGCTTCTTTTCTTCCGCGTACACCGCCCTGTGTAATGGGTTTACCGGTAACACAACCTGCAGCATCAATATCACCCGGCTTCAGAGAAGCATAGGTATCTACGATCCAGGCCATTTCGCGTTCGCCGGTTCCGTAGTCAGGAGCAGGAACATCAATACCAGGTCCGATGAAATTTTTCTTCACCAGTTCGCTGGTATAACGACGGGTGATTTTTTCCAGTTCGTATACGCTGTGCTGACGGGGATTGATTTTGATACCGCCTTTTGCACCACCAAACGGAACGTTTACAATAGCACATTTATAGGTCATCAGAGAGGCAAGCGCCATCACTTCGTCCTGGTTAACTGCATCACTGAAACGAATACCGCCCTTACAAGGAGATTTGTGCTGAGAGTGCTGCACACGATATGCTTCAATTACTTCAATTCTTCCGTCGTCCATCTTAACAGGAAAACGCATGCTGTAGATACTGTTACACGCTTTGATTTGTTCCAGCAGACCCTTTTCCCACTTGGTAAACTTAGTCGCCTTTTCAAAACTTTTTTCAACACTTTGAAAAAAGCTGTACTCATGTTGATTTGACATTGGCAATCAATTTATAGGTTTATTACAATCGTGAATTTGAAAACTACTTAAACGTCTCTCCTTTTTCGAGACGGGATAACTTACGGTCGATGGCAAATACATAAATGAAGAGGCCAACCAGTATGGTCACCACTACGGCCACCACTACAAATATTTTTCCGTTGCTCCGCATCAGGTCGGCAGATGGAACCTCCTGGGCCCGGGCTGATACAGCAACAAGAAAAGCGACTGCAAGCAGCATATACTTTTTAAACTTATTCATTGGATAATTTTTGTTCGGCCAATAATGTGTACCTGATTTTCAGTGTGCTGATCCATACACCCAGTAGTGTCCAGCCGATTACAGCAGGATAAAAAACCGCGCGCATCTGAATATCCAGGTCTTTACCATTCACACCCGGATTACCCTCGCTGCCCTGCCCGCCGGGATGCAGCGACTCCGTTAAACGGGGCAGGATCCACAGGGTTGGAAAGAGCATAAAAAAGGCGAAAATATTATAGACAGCGCCAATGCGTGCTTTCTTTTCTTCATCGTTCATACTGCCCCTCAGCACAAAATAGGCCAGGTAAATCAGCATGGCAATAGCAGCTCCGTTCTGTTTGGGGTCGCCGCTCCAGGGGCTGCCCCACTGGTAATTGGCCCAGATGGAGCCCGTTACCAGCCCCAGCATACCAAAAACAACGCCGGTAGCGGCAAAGGCAGAAGAGCAGGCATCGTTTTTAACAGTAGGATTTTTGAGGTAACGGATGGCATAGATCAGTGACACCAGTAGGAGGATCATCATGCCAAACCACATGGGCACATGAAAGAAAAAGTTACGGATGGATTCCTGCATCCGATCATCCAGCTTTGGCACTTTAACATAGAACCCGTAAACACAGGTATAAAGCAATAAACAGAAAGCCAATATTTTCCACCAGGACTGTCGAATCATACGATGTATTTAGCCACAGAATACGTTTGAACAACGTGTTGGCAAAATTAGGTGAAACCACCTCAATAAAGCGAATGAATGTGTAAAAATTACCCACCTGATTGTTAAATCCGCTTAACTTGTGGACTATATGTCAGCAACCCTTTTACAGATCAATGATCTCTGTATTTCGTTTCAGGGCCCCGAAGGGTTAAGGCCCGCATTGCAGCACATTCATATTCAGGTAAATAAAGGCGAAACTGTAGCCATTGTAGGGGAATCCGGTTCCGGAAAATCCATTACTTCCCTCTCCATACTGGGCCTGTTGGCAAGCCCTCCGGCAAAATACACGCAGGGGGCCATCCTGTTTACCCAGGGCAATTGGACCGGAGACCTGCTGAAAGTTCCGGGGAAAACCATGGAGGCGCTAAGGGGGAATAAGATTGCCATGATCTTCCAGGAACCCATGACATCCCTGAATCCGGTATTAACCTGTGGGTTCCAGGTAATGGAAGCCATCCGTACCCATTTAAAACTGGATCCGGCGGCCGCAAAGGCAAAAACCATTGCGCTTTTTGAAAAAGTACAGCTACCCGATCCGGCAGGCATATTTAATCGGTATCCGCACCAGATCAGCGGGGGCCAGAAACAGCGGGTCATGATTGCCATGGCCATCAGTTGCGAACCGGAATTGCTGATCTGCGACGAACCCACCACAGCGCTGGATGTAACCGTTCAGAAAAACATTTTGCAACTGATCCGGTCTTTGCAGATAGAACAACAGATGGGCGTGATTTTTATCACCCACGACCTGGGAGTGGTGGCCGAAATTGCCGACCGGGTGGTGGTGTTATACAGGGGGCAACTGGTAGAAGAAAATACCACTCAGGAACTGTTCAAACATCCGCAGCATCCGTATACCAGGGCCTTGCTGGCGTGCAGACCGGTATTGCATGCCAAGGGGGAACGGTTACCTGTTGTGAGTGATTTTATGCAGGTTGATGGAAACGGCACGGCAAGTGTTGAGCCCAATGCGGGCCGGCAGACCGCGGCAAATGCGAACCCACAGACCGTTGCCAACCGGCCATTCCAGCCGAATGACGGGCAGGAACCCCTGGTTACTGTCCGCAATCTCCAGGTTCATTTCCCCACCAAAAAATCATTCCTCGGAAAAACACTGGCCTGCACGAGGGCAGTGGACGATGTGAGCTTTGATATTTATCCGGGTGAAACACTGGGGCTGGTTGGAGAATCGGGCTGTGGTAAAAGCACATTGGGCAGAACACTGTTGCAACTGATCCCTGCCACGGAAGGCCAGGTTTTATATAAAGGCTACGACCTCACCAGGGCCGATGCCCTAACCCTGAAAAGACTGCGCAGGGAAATGCAGATCATTTTCCAGGATCCGTATTCCTCTTTAAACCCGAGAATGCGAATTGGAGAAGCCATTGCAGAGCCCCTGCTCGTGCATCAACTGGTTCGGGATAAAAAAGAAGCCAGGGAGAAAGTGATGCACCTGCTGGAAAAAGTAGGACTGCTGCCCGAACACTACAATCGTTATCCGCATGAATTCAGCGGAGGCCAACGGCAAAGAATTGTAATAGCCCGCGCCCTTGCATTAAATCCCTCTTTCATTATTTGTGATGAAAGCGTTTCTGCACTGGATGTAAGTGTACAGGCGCAGGTATTGAACCTGCTCAACGATCTGAAGGCCGACTTTGGTTTTACCGCCGTGTTTATTTCGCACGATCTTTCGGTGGTACGATATATCAGCGACCGGATTCTTGTAATGCAGAAAGGGAAAATTATTGAATCCGGCGAAGCTTCCTCCGTCTATTATCATCCGAAAGAAGCTTATACACAACAACTGATTGCCGCCATTCCCAAAGGTATCATTGCATAAAAACGGTGGATTATTTCTGCATGCTCCATACATACCGGCCCTGCTGGTTGATGTATCCGACTGCCACATCCGAACTGTAAGCTTTATCACTTTCGGCATCAGATTTCATCATAACCCGGGCAATGCCCCCTTCAAAAAGACTGGGGCGTTCTGTCCATTGCGGTTCAATCGCTACCTCGCCTTTCAGGTTGATAAATCCCCATAAGCCATTGAATTTTACAGCCGCCAGCCCTTCGGAGAACCGGCTCACTTCATCGGCCCTGAAATAAGGCATCAGCGGTGTACCCTTTGTATCAATAAAAGTCCATTTGGCGCCCAGCATTTTTCCAAACAATCCTTCCCCATCCATCAGGCCGCCCATACTAACCAGGGCCCTGCCCTCTTTGTCAAATTCTTCCGCAGAGCTGAACTGCACGGCAATGGTCAGTTTACCCGACTGATCCACATAACCATATTTTTTACTGGTGGTATCCAACACCAGCGCCAGCCCTTTGGTGAAATGGATATTGCCACCAAAACCGTCTTCCTGGGCAGGATGCGGAATGGCTCTTACAATCAGCTTTCCTTTTTTATCGATGATGCTATGTGTGGCATCTGTTTTGCTCAGCCGCACCAATGCAAATCCGTTTTCATCAAAGGCACCTGCATCATAAAACTGTGGTTTGATCAGGTAGTTGCCTTTTGGATCAATGTATCCATAGAGGGTTTCACCGGGCTTCCGTACAAATGCCATCCCGTTGGTAAAATCACTGGCAGATTCAAACTGTGGGGCGATCACGACATTTCCGTTGGGGTCCATATAACCCTGCCTGCCCTCTTTCTCAAAACACCACAACCCTTCTTTAAACCGGTAACCGCCGGTCAGGAGTTGTGTTTTATAAGCAACAGGAATCACTTCTTTGCCATCATAATCCACGTAGCCGTATGAAGTATTGAAGAATCCCCCGCCCAACCCGATTTTAATGCGCTTCACCGCTTCATCTACCAGTATGTTTCTATACTTTGTTTCCACAACCATTTTTTGGGTTTTCCGGCTGTACAACCCGGATTCCGTTCCGTTCTTTACAATGATGAAGGGCGTTTTTACATTTTCCAATTCATACGCAGCCTGTTTGTTCAGGCTGGCTTTGATCTGCAACACGCCTTTGTTATCGATATACCCCAGTTTGCCTTTTACGAGTACCGGATAGAGATAATCCGTGGGAGCGGTTTGTGCATGGGCCCTGTTGGCCTGTACCATTAAAAGAACCCCCAAAATCAGGAAAGCTGCTGCTGTCTTTTTCATAATCATGATTTGATAGGCAAAAATAACCGCCCGAAATACCCGTCCTATACCCGCTGCAGGGTATACAACGCCCCTTAAATTCGTCATTGAGAATCAATCCATTAGACCCGGTTTATTCAAATTGGAAGGCTTTCGGTTTAATTTCGTAACTTTGCACACTCAAAAATTCATGCCGTAACATGAAGTTATCGCCACCCGCCTGCTGCGGGCCGGCAAACTGAATGTGGCTATCATCTTAAAACAGATTAGTTACATGAAATTATCCCAGTTCAAGTTTGACCTTCCACTGAACCTCATTGCCCAGAATCCCACTAAAAGAAGAGAAGACAGCCGTTTGATGGTTGTGGATCGCAAAAGTGGACATATGGAGAATCGTCATTTCAAGGATATCCTGGAATACTACGACGATAAAGATGTATTTGTAGTGAACAACACCAAGGTATTTCCGGCAAGAATGTATGGCCGTAAGGAAAAAACAGGCGCCAAGATAGAAGTATTCTTATTGCGCGAACTGAACAAGCCCAACCGTTTATGGGATGTAATTGTTGATCCCGCAAGAAAGATCCGTGTAGGAAACAAATTGTATTTTGGAGATAATGAGGAACTGGTTGCTGAAGTAATTGATAATACGACGAGCAGGGGCCGCACCATCCGTTTCTTATGGGACGATGATGATGCCAGTTTCAAAAAAATGCTGGAATTCTTAGGCGAAACACCCCTTCCTAAATACATCAAGCGTAAGCCGGATGAAGAAGATAAGGAAAGATATCAAACCGTTTATGCCAAGCATGAGGGCGCGGTTGCAGCTCCAACAGCAGGATTGCATTTCAGCAAGGAACTGATTAAACGTTGCGAAATCCAGGGTATTCGTTTTGCAGAGGTAACCCTGCATACCGGACTGGGCACTTTCCGTCCGATTGAAGTGGAAGACCTGAGCAAACACAAGATGGATGCAGAGTATTATGCTATTGATCAGCAGGCCTGTGATATTGTAAACAAAGCAAAGCAAAACGGTCACCGCATCTGTTCCATCGGCACCACTACCATGCGTGCCATGGAGAGCAGTTTTACTGCACAAAAATTACTGAAACCAAGTGAGGGATGGACCAACCATTTCATTCACCCGCCTTATAACTTCAACGTGGCAGACAGCCTGGTAACCAACTTCCACCTGCCTAAAACAAGCCTGTTGATCATGACCTGTGCTTTTGCAGGATATGATCTGGCCATTGAAGCATACAAGAAAGCCATTAAAGATAAATACCGTTTCTTCAGCTATGGAGATGCACTGCTGATTGTTTAATACCGGTGGAGAAAATTGAAAGCGGGGCCTGCCCCGCTTTTTTTATGCGCTGCGTTCAGGCCGGCGCGCAACAATGAGGCGCGCTAATGCATTGGCCGTTTCTTGATCATACCGCCCCTGGTGTCTTTGATGCTGTTCATCACCACAAATGCATTGGGATCGATCTTGGAAATTTCTCCATTCAGTTTGCTGATCTCCAGCCTGGTTACCACCGTGTAAACAATATCGGTTTCATGCGTGTGCCCGTGTTTACCAAATCCGCGTTTACCCCGGTACACGGTAACGCCGCGGCCCAGTACATCGATAATCATTGCACGGATTTCGTCGCTGTGAACCGATACAATGGTAACACCGGTGTATTCCTCCACACCCACAATGATAAAATCCAGTGTTTTGGATGCGGCCAGATAGGTGAGCATCGAATAAAGCGCTGTTTCCATCGAAAGCAGGTAAGCTGCTGCAGAAAAGATGATGATATTGATCAGGGTAATGATATCGCCAATGGTGGTCCCAAATTTCCGGCTCAGGTGAATGGCCAATACCTCCGTTCCATCCAGCACCCCACCCCCTCTTACAGAGAGACCGATACCCGCACCCAGGAAGAATCCGCCAAATACCGCCACCAGCAGTTTATCGTGGGTCACTTCCGGGAAATGAACAGTGGCCAGCACAAAGGCAAGGCCAATGATGGCCAGGCTTGCTTTGATGGCAAACTGTTTGCTGATCACATTCAATCCCATAATCAGAAACGGAATGTTCACCAACACAATGAACACATACACGGGCACATGAAACAACCGGGCGGCAAGCAGGGAAATACCGGTTGCACCACCGTCAATAAAACTATTGGGCAATAAAAAGCTTTCAAGGCCAAAGGCAGCGGAAAAAATACCGATGGTGATGTATACAACATCCCTGATTTGCGACAACAGGTAGCGCTTGAATTCACTCACAGATTTTGCGATCTCATAACCGGAATAGGAAGACTTCTCAGCAGTGTTTTTGTATTTGCTTCTGAGGATCCGGTTGATGATTCTTTCTCTGAACAAAGGCTTCATTGCGGTAAATCTACGAATACCTGTAACAACAGCAATGAATAAATGGATTACAACTTCGCAATCACCTGCTCCATTAATGTTTGAACAATATGCAGATCATCTGCAGTAGTGCGCCAGTTCACCAATGCAGCCCTGATGCCTTTTTTGCCTTTGTATACAGTTGGTGTCATAAACACTTTTCCGGTGCTGTTCAGTTGATGTAAAAATTCAGTGGCACGGTCTGCACCATCGGGCTGTTTCAATGTAAAACAAACGGTGTTGAGCCGCACAGGAGCGAGTAATTCAAAGTGAGGACTCTGCGCTATGTATTGTCCAAATTGTTGCGCAAGCCCGATGCAATTTTCCACGATGTCTTTGTATCCCTGTTTACCATACGCTTTCAGCGAGAACCATGCAGGCAGGGCCTTGAGCCTGCGGGAATTTTCCGGAAGGAAATTCATGTAGCTGAAATTTTCCAAAGGGTCTCCCAGGTATGGCGCATTGGAGTTCTGAAAGGTTTCCACCTGCAATAAGCGGTGCTGGTTTTTAACCAGGAATACTGCACTTTCATACGGCACATTTAGCCATTTATGGCAGTCTACCGTAATACTGTCTGCGCCCTCCCATCCTTTCAGTAAATGTTTGTGCGCATCGGAACAGGCGGCAAAACCTCCGAATGCAGCATCAATATGCCACCAGAAATTATATTTATTTTTCAGTACGGCAATAGCGGCAAAATCATCAAAGTCTACTGTGTTCACGGTGCCTCCGCTCGAGATCAGTATAAATGGTTGTCCGTGCAGTGCGGCTATTTTGTTTTCCAGATCAGCTACCAGCATAGATTCCCGGTTCCCTTCCTCCGTTTTCACCGCAATGAGTTGGTTACTGCCAATGCCCAGTAGCGAGAGCGATTTAATAGCGGAGGAATGCGGTGTTGCGGAAAGAATATGCACCGGGCCACTCAGGCCGTCTTTGGCAATATCTTCTCCGGATTGTTTTCCGACCCATTGCCGGGCTACCGCCAGGCAGGTAAAATTAGACATGGTGGCGCCTGTTACAAATCCACCCAGGAAATCACCGGGCAGTTCCAGCAGGTTCAGCAGCAGCTGAATGGTTTCCAGTTCTATATTGGCAGAAATATCTCCCAAGCCTTTTACGGCAAAGGAGTTCTGGTCGTACACGGAAGTAAGCCAGTCGCCTGCGATAGAAGCCGGTGTTGAGCCTCCGGTCACAAAGCCCCAGTAACGGGGACCGCTGGTTGCGGCCATAACGGGTTCAAAACGCTGATTGAATTCGCGGAGCGCAGCTTCAGCCCCTACGCCTTCTGCAGGCAAAACATGCTGAAGCGCAACTGCCTGCTGCGCATTAGTAGACCGTTGGCTGACCTGTTCCAGGTAATGGACACCCTGTAATTTCACCTGTTCCAGCAAGTTGGCCATCTCTGCCGCATCCTTCCGCAATAATTCATTCATTGTATATCGCTGTTTAATTGGCCCGCAATTTAAATATTCTCCATTCGCCGCATGAACCGCTTATACTTTTCAATATTATAATCCAAACAAACCGCTGTTCAGCAGTTGCAGGGTTTTATTTTTTTCTGTTCCGGGAACCAGCAAAGAAATATTATGCGGGCTGCCACCATAACTCACCATGGTTACCGGCACCTCTTTCAAAGATTCAAAAAGACGTTGCAACACATGTTTGGTCTGGGCAATTTCATTCCCTACAATCGATACAATGGTCTGATTTTTTTCAATATCCACAGATCCGAATGGCTCCAGTTCTTTCACGATCTGCGCTAAAAACTGATCGGTATCGATGGTTACGGAGACCGCCACTTCGGAAGTGGTGATCATATCTATAGAGGTCTTATACTTCTCAAACACTTCAAATACTTTGCGCAGGAAACCATAGGCCAGCAACATTCTGCTGCTCTTGATCTTGATGGCAATAATCCCGTCCTTGGCTGCTACGGCTTTAACACCAACACTTCCGGCTTCCTTGGTAATCACCGTGCCGGGCGCCTCGGGCTGCATCGTATTCAGCAGGCGTACCGGAACGTTTTCCTGCTGTGCAGGCCAGATACAGGTTGGGTGCAGGATCTTTGCACCAAAATAAGCCAGCTCCGCAGCTTCGTCGAAGCTGAGTTGTTCAATGGCCACTGTTCTGGGAACCACACGCGGATCGTTGTTGTGCATGCCATCTATATCGGTCCAGATTTCACATACGGTGGCATGGCTTGCCGCTGCAACCAGTGAAGCGGTATAATCGCTTCCTCCCCGCTTCAGGTTATCAACCTCGCCCCTTGCATTACGGCAGATATATCCCTGTGTAACCAGAATTTTTTTATCGGCGTGCAGCTTCAGTTGTTCGGCCAGCTTCAGTTTAATCATATCCAGCTGCGGTTCTTCGTTGGCATCAATCAGCATAAACTCCAGTGCAGGCAGCAATGCATGGTCAATGCCTTTTTCCCGGAGGTACACACAAAAGAGTTTGGTACTCATCAGTTCGCCCTGTGCCAGGATATCCTTGTTCAGCGCTTCACTGAAAGAGATGCGGAGAATGATGCGCAGAAATTCAAAATGCTCTGCAATCACATCGTTGGCTTTTTTCCTGTATTCTTCTGTAACAACCAGTTGCTGAATAAAATTCTGATAGTGCTCCAGCAACAGATCAATCCTGTTTTCTGCTGCAGCACGATCCCCTCCCGCCAGGTGATTGCTGATTTCCACCAATGCATTGGTAGTACCGCTCAGTGCGCTCAATACAACGATTTTCTGTGTATCATCTTTGGTAATTAATTGCGCCACTTCATGCATACGTTCCGGCTTTCCCACACTGGTGCCTCCGAACTTCATAACTTTCATAAGACCTTCCGATTTAAATAATGGTAATTTGATATTGGATGCAAATGTAACTTACCTGCGCCACATTAACAGGCTATAATCCAAACGGGCGTTGATTTTCACAACTCATGGCCGGACCGGGGTCCACTTTAAAATAGCGGCAGAAATATGTATAATAATTTAATCTGTATGCGGCTTTCTGCGAATTTGTTCCTCCGCATTCTATTCCCCCGTTAATGACATTCATTACTGCACCAAAGCCGGGAAGTCTCCCGGCGATACTGTCTTTTTTTTCGGGAATCCATTTACCAGACATGATTTCATGGCAAGATGGCTTAGGGTATTGCGGGGTTACCCAGAACCAGATGGCCGAGGCAAAACTCAGTACCGGATCGGTAGCCAGCAGGGAAGGATTGTTTAAGAGAATCTGCTGGTTTTTAAAATAAAAACTGCTGAATTGCGCATAGTTATAGTTCCAACTCAACTGCATGGGGCCCCTTCCGTGATAGGACCGGCCGGGCATGGGCGGAAATTTTTTCTTGCTGGTATCGCTGTAATGCGCGCATCCGTTGGAACAACCCCGTTCTTCCAGGAAATAAAGTCCCCAGGCAAAATAGCCGCCCGGCGCTTCCTCCCATCCACCGCTGGTTTCATGGGCAATATTGGCCAGGAACGCGGCGAGCTCTCTTTTTTTCTGCACGGTGGAACCCTTTGCCAGAAAGTTTGGAAAGCGTTTGGCTGCTTTAATAAAAGCATCATAGGAATAAAAATCTTTCTGCGCAACCGCAGCGGCATAGCCTGATCTTTCCTTCGATACCGCATAACGGTTGGGGAACAACTGGTTCCATTGTTTCCGGCTAATGTATTTACTTACAGGCGGTAAGGACTGTGCATGCAGGGTTATGACCGCCATGCAGCCCAACAGCATCAAACCATATCGGAATAAACGAAACACTATAATCCATTGATATTAAAAATCATGCCGGTTTGCTTCAGGTCTTCCACCACAGGGTCCAGCAACGGGATACCTTCAATTCTTCGCACCACTTCCATTTCCCGTTCAGGATCTCCCGGTATCAGTACGCGCTCCTGTTCTGCTGCAGGTTTTGCCTGACGGAAGCGTTTGATCCAATGATCCATATGCATTTTAAATTCGTCCGCAGGCCTGAACGCATCTACCCTCATGGCGCCGAAGAAATGTCCCAACCCTTTGCCCGGCATGTTTTCCGGCATGGGGACATATGCGGGAAAAGGCGGTGCCCAGGGGCCATAAGAAGCGCCGCTCAACACGGCAGAGAAAATATCTACAATACTTCCCAGCGCATATCCCTTGTGGCTGCCGTGTTCCCGGTCGCTTCCCAGAGGGAGCAGGGCGCCTTTTTTCTTCAGAATATTTGCATCAGTACTGGGTTCCCCGTTTTCATCCTGCACCCAACCCAATGGTGCTTCGGCATTTTTGCGCTGCAGGATTTCCAGTTTTCCGTTGGCTGCTGTAGTAGTGGCCATATCGGCCACAAAGGGCGGCTCCTCCCCTGCGGGAACGGCTACCGCAATCGGATTGGTCCCCAGCATTTTTTCTATGGAAAAAGTAGGCGCAACCAATGCACTGGCATTGGTCATAGCCATACCGATCATATCCTGTTGCAGGGCCATCATGGCATGATAACCCGCTATCCCAAAATGATTGGAGTTTTGCACACTAACCCATCCCGTTCCTACCTGCTTTGCCTTATCGATGGCTACCTGCATGGCAAATGGCGCTACCACCAGCCCAAGGCCGGCATCGCCGTCTATCACGGCCGTGGAGGGCGTTTCATGAATGATCCGGATGGAAGGGCGGGTGTTGATCCGTTTGGATTGCCACAAACGCACATAACCGCTGAGCCGGGCCACACCATGACTGTCAATGCCTCTAAGGTCGGCCGACAACAACACTTCTGTAGCCGTAGTGGCATCAGTTGCGCTGCAACCCATTGCTATAAAAACATCCTGTGTAAACCGGTACAATTGATCGTAGGGATATACCTGCATTCCGTAAAATTATGTTTTTGAAAATAAAAAAGGATGGCAAGCCATCCCTTATATGCGTAATGCGTTGCTTTGTTTAGAAAGGAAGATCATCAAAAGCTTCCGTGATATCGGACGCAGCCGGAGCAGAAGGCTGTGAAGCTACTGCAGGTGCGGGCTGGTACCCGCCGGCGCTTCCACCTTCACTGGGTCTGCTACCCAGTAACTGTACACTTGAAACACGCAAAGAGAGTGTTGCACCGTTTACACCTTCCTTGGTGGTATAGGTTCTGACATCAGGCTGGCCTTCCACATATACCTGTGTTCCTTTTTTCAGGTAAGGAGCAATACCGGTTCTTTCCGTCCAATAAGCACAATCCACCCAAATGGTTTTGTCTTTCTGGTTACCCTGTGCATCCTTATAACGCTCCGTATGAGCCACGGTGAAATTGATTACATTCTTGCCACTTACGGTATTCAAAACTGCATCCCTGCCCAGATTACCGATTGCTGTTAACTTGATCATAGTATTGTTTTTATAAATATTCGAAAAATGAAATTAAGTAAATGCGTATTAACCACGGTCTAAAAGTTTTTTAACACGGTTTCTTCAGCCATTTCCGCGGTTCCCCTCCCCTATAAAGGGGGCAATCGGGCCTTTTCAGTTTCCGCAGATGGATTTTTTCGCTTTTCGACAGGGCCCGGGGGCCTTCAGCGGTTACCCCGCCCGGCATTTTTAGCCCAGTTGTTCTACTTTTGCACAAAGTTTAGTTACCATGAGTCGTAAAGGAAAAGTATTGGTGGCCATGAGCGGAGGTATTGACAGTACTGTTACGGCCCTCATGCTTCACAACGAAGGATATGAAGTGATCGGCATTACCATGAAAACATGGGATTATGCCAGCAGCGGCAGCAGCAGCAAGGAAACGGGTTGTTGCAATATTGATTCATTCAATGATGCCCGCCAGGCTGCCGTGCACCACGGATTCCCGCATTTCATTTTGGATATCCGCGAGGAGTTCGGAGATTTTGTGATTGAGAATTTTGTAGACGAATACATTGCAGGGCGAACCCCCAATCCCTGCGTGATGTGCAATACTCATATTAAATGGCGCGCCCTGCTGAAGCGGGCCAATGCCATGGATTGTGAATTTATTGCAACGGGCCATTACGCAAAAATCCACCGGCACCACAATGACCGCTATTATATCAGCAAAGGGCTGGACGAAACCAAGGACCAGAGCTATGTACTTTGGGGGCTGGACCAGGAACTGCTGAGCAGGACCATGCTGCCATTGGGAGGTTACCATAAAACCGAGATCCGCCAGATGGCTATGGATATGGGATACCCCGAACTGGCCAAAAAAAGCGAGAGTTACGAAATCTGTTTTGTACCCGACAATGATTACCGTGGATTTCTGAGAAACCGGGTACCCGGCCTGGAAGAAAGAGTAGCCGGCGGCTGGTTTGTAGACAAGAATGGAAAGAAACTGGGAGCCCATAAAGGCTATCCGTTTTATACCATCGGTCAGCGCAAGGGCCTAGAGATTGCCATGGGCAGGCCCGTTTATGTTACCTCCATTCATCCGGACACCAATACCGTTGTATTGGGAGACGAATCGGACCTGGAGCAGAACGATATGCTGGTGGGCAAACTCAACATGATCAAATACGAATGCATCACCGAAGGCATGGAAACCGTTACACGGATCCGTTATAAAGACAAAGGATCGCTCAGTCATATATACAATGCCGAAGATGGCCTGCGGGTACGTTTCTATGAAAATGTAAAAAGCATAGCACCCGGACAAAGTGCTGTATTCTACGAAGGCAACGATGTAATTGGCGGTGGAATTATTCAGCGCGGAGAACTGGTATTGGGTTAACGCCTTCGCAGGCTGAAGCAGCTCGGGATGATGCCGGCCTGCGCAACAATGCGGCAAACATAGTATCCGCTTTTTGCGTATATCCTTTTATGAGTTGCTGTTGCACCAGTTGCAGGTCCGATCCTGCCTGAATAAACTTTACCATTTCCTCATTTTCCCTGGCAAATACAGAACAGGTAATGTACAGGAGATAACCACCCGGTTTGATTGCTGTTATTATATTGGAAGTGATGTTTTGTTGCAGCGTTTCAAAATGCCCAATCTGTTTCTCTTCAAAAAAGAAGAGTTGTTCCGGTGTACGCCCCCAGGTGCCGCTGCCGGAGCAGGGTGCATCGCAAATGATCAGGTTGAACTGTTCGGAAGGTACCTGATCGGGCACGGTAAGATCGGCTCTGAACATTTTGCCGGTATTGATGCCAGCCCTATGCAGGCGTTGTTCCAGGTTGTGCAGCATGGAGGTTCTCAGATCCGAAACAGTTAACCGAATATTGCCCAATATGTCTTTCGCAAGAATGGATTTTCCTCCGCTGGCTGCGCAGCAATCCCATACCGTAATGGGAGCAGCGGTGCGTGCAGTGGATCGGGTATTCCACTCCTCTTGCACCAGTTCCAGTAATGCTCCTACTCTCTGCGAACTGTAATCCTGTACCACCCCTTCCCGGTCTGTTTCAACAATACCCTCCAGGTTGGTACCGTTGGGCAGGGCCAATGCTGTTTCAGAAAGTACGGTAAAGGGAACGCCGGAGGAGGTTAATGCTGCCTGCAACAATCTGGCTTTGCCCGGCCTGATGCGAAGAAAAAGATCCGGCTGCACCAGGTGCGATACACTGAACAAAGTTGCATTCACTTCGGCAGAAAGCGCCTGGTGAAAAGGAAATATATCTTCCCGCCTGAAGGAAGGATACAGCGATGTGGCATAATCCAGTCGTTGCTGCAACAGTTCCGGCCAATGACCCAGCCAGCTTTCGTTGTAGAGTTCTGCCCATTCGGAGGAAGCATCATTGCAGCAGTAAACAGCCAGCCTGATGGCGTCTTCAGCAGAAAGCATCCGGGCCGCATGCCCCAGTCTGAAATAATAGTAACAGAGCCGGGAAATATATTTCCGGTCTTTGGAACCAAATTTTTTGTGCTGCGCAAAATATTGCTTCAGGAAAGCAGCCAGTGGAACAGATCCGTTATAGGTCTGCAAGAGCGCAACAGCCGATTTTACATATTGATGTGCGTACCTCATTCGCGGATAAAATTAAAGCTCACCGGTGAGTGAGCTTTAATTATTTTTTACAATACCGGGTATTGAATTATAATTCTAATAATGCTTTCACCGGATCCTTGCCCATCAGCAGCAACTCCGGATTTTCCAGCAATTCTTTCACCCTTACCAGGAAGCTCACGCTTTCTCTTCCATCGATGATGCGATGATCGTAGCTTAAAGCAATGTACATCATTGGGCGGATCACCACCTGGCCATTCACGGCCATCGGACGCTCCTGAATTTTATGCATACCCAAAATAGCGCTCTGTGGAATATTGATGATGGGAGTACTCATCAGGCTACCAAACACACCACCATTGGTGATGGTAAAGGTTCCGCCCTGCAGTTCTTCGGCAGTCAGTTTACTGTCTCTTGCTTTTCCTGCCAGCACCAGTACGGCTTTTTCAATCTCCGCCATGCTCAGGCTTTCCACATTCCGGATCACCGGAACGGTGAGTCCTCTCGGGGTACTTACGGCAATGCTGATATCTGCATAATCGTGGTACAGGATCTGGTCCCCGTCGATATAAGCATTTACAGAAGGCCATTCGCCCAATGCAATGGCGCAGGCTTTGGCAAAGAAACTCATGAAGCCCAGGTTCACGCCGTGGCTCTCTTTAAATTTATCCTTGAATGTTTTCCGGGTTTCCATGATGCGGGTCATGTCCACTTCGTTGAAAGTGGTGAGCATCGCCGTGGTATTCTTAGACTCCACCAGTCTTCTGCTGATGGTTCTGCGGAGGGCGCTCATTTTTTCCTGGCGAACATTTCTGCTGAACAGTTCAGCTCCGGCAACAAATGCTTTTTTACCGGGGTTGGAGATCGCTTCCAGCACATCCTGCTTCATGATTTTTCCACCCACACCCGAAGGGGTGATGGCCTTGGTATCCACTTTTTTATCGGCGATGATCGCCGATGCAACCGGGGTCGCTTTTACCTCATTGGGAACTGCCGTTACCGGCGCTTCGTTCACCACAGGTTTAACGGCTTCGGCCGTTGGAGCGACGGCAGGTGCAGCAGCGCCTTCCGGCTTTGTGGCCGTTTCATCAATCCTGGCCAATACATCTCCGATATTCAAGGTATCACCTTCTTTACCAACGGTCGTCAGAACGCCTGCTTTTTCAGCATTTACTTCAAAAGTGGCTTTTTCACTTTCCAACTCGGCAATCACTTCGTCCCGCTCAACCCATTCTCCGTCTTTTTTCGTCCATTTTAACAGCGTAACCTCGCTGATAGACTCTCCAACTGTTGGTACTTTTATCTCGATCATAATTTTTTTATTTCCGGGTGAACATTAAATCGTAAATGCGGTTTCAATTATTTCGGCCTGTTCTTTCGCATGAATCTTTGCATAGCCGGTAGCCGTTGCAGCACTTGCATTTCTGCTGATGACGCCAAAGTTGATGGTCTTGAGATTCATTTGCAGGAAGCCGGCGGCGCCCATATTCATGGGTTCTTCCTGAACCCAGAACCAGGTTGCCTTACTGTATTTTTTATGCAATGCATCCAACTGCTGGTAAGGTAAAGGATAAACCTGTTCCAGGCGAACAATGGCAATATCCTTCCGGTTCTCCTTCGCCTGCCGGTCGGCCAGTTCATAATAGAGCTTACCGCTGCAGAACAACACTTTCTTTACTTCGGCAGCTGCGGTTACATAAACATCATCAATTACTTCCTTAAATCCGCCGGTCAGGAAATCGGCTACAGGACTGTAGGTTCCGGGGTTCCGCAGGTTGGCTTTTGGAGAGAAGTTGATCAATGGCTTACGGAAGTTCCAGGTGAGCTGTCTTCTGAACATATGGAACAGGTTGGCTGCCGTGGTTACATTGGTAATAACCATATTCAGTTCTGCACACATTTGCAGGAAGCGTTCCATCCTTGCACTGCTGTGCTCGGGGCCTTGCCCTTCGTAACCATGTGGCAGCAACATTACCAGGCCGTTCTGTCTTTGCCATTTCTGTTCGCCCGCAGCAATAAACTGGTCGATCATGGTTTGAGCGCCGTTGCTGAAATCACCAAACTGTGCTTCCCACAATACCAGCGCCTGCGGATTGGCCATGGCATAACCATATTCAAAACCCAGTACGCCATACTCGCTCAGCAGTGAATTATAAATTCTGAATTTTTCCTGTGAATCCCGGAAATGGTTCAACCGGTTGTGTCCCTTATTGGTAACTTCATCCCGCAGAATGGCATGACGGTGGCTGAATGTACCGCGTTGTACATCCTGCCCGCTCATTCGCACAATATTTCCGTTGATGAGCAATGAACCATAGGCCATCAGTTCTGCTGTTGCCCAGTCTACTTTCCCTTCTGTTTCCAGCAGTTTAATTTTATCCTGTACCAGCTTTTCAATCTTCTTCAGCGGCTTGAAATCTGCCGGCCATTTCATCAGTCCTTTGAACAGGAGATTAAAAGTTTCTTCGTTGATGGCAGTATTGGGAGACTGCTCAAAATCAGCAGCCGTGGCTTTCACCATACTCTTCCACACCAGTTCCGGTGGCTGGTATTTATAAGGCAGTGGGTTCTGTTTAATTTCATCGAGCCGCTCCTGGAGATCTGCCCAGAACTTCTGTTCCATTTCTTTGGCCAGCACCTGCGCTTCGGGCTTTCCGTTCTCCATCAGGTATTTGGTATAGATCTCTCTTGGGTTCTGGTGCTTGTCTATCAACGCATACAATTGCGGTTGGGTATATTTGGGGTCATCCCCTTCATTGTGTCCGTGTTTGCGGTAGCAAACCATATCAATGAAAATATCGCTGTTGAATTCCTGGCGGTAACGGGTAGCAATTTCAGCGCACTTCACCACAGCTTCTGCATCATCTCCGTTTACATGCAATACAGGCGCCTGAATCATGGCAGCAACAGAGGTAGAATAAACAGCGCTTCTTGCATCATCAAAATCGGTGGTGAAACCAATCTGGTTGTTGATCACAAAATGGATGGTACCACCGGTATAATAACCACGCAGGTTAGACATCTGTAACACTTCATATACAATACCCTGACCGGCCACCGATGCATCTCCGTGAATCAGGATCGGCAGAATCTTATCGAACTCACTGTGTTGCATCACATCGGCCTTGGCTCTTGCAAAACCCAGAACCACCGGATCCACCGCCTCAAGGTGAGAGGGGTTGGGCATTAATTTGAGGTAGATGTCTTTTCCGGAAGCAGTGAGCACTTCACTTCCAAAGCCCATATGGTATTTAACGTCTCCGCTGCCCATGGTTTGATCAATGGCCGCGGTTCCTTCAAACTCACTGAATATTTGTTCGTAGGTTTTACCCATGATATTGGCCAGCACATTCAAACGGCCCCTGTGCGCCATACCAATCACCACTTCCTCCACACCGTTGTCTCCCGCCACATTGATCATGGCATCCAGTGCAGCAATGGTAGTTTCACCGCCTTCCAGCGAAAATCTTTTCTGGCCTACATATTTAGTATGCAGGAATTTTTCGAACATCACCCCCTGGTTCAGTTTCTCCAGGATCCTTCTTCTCTTTTCGATGGACAACTGGCCTGAAAAGTTCTGTTCCATTTCTTTGGTGAGCCAGTCAATCTTTTCCTGATCGCCAATGTATTTGAATTCAATCCCTACATTTTTAGCATAGGCATTCCGGAGATGGGTCAGAATATTCTGTAAGGTAGTGGCGCCCAGGCCTACCAGGTTACCCACCTGGAAAGTGGTGTTCAGGTCGGCATCGGACAATCCAAAAAAAGAGAGTTCCAGGTTGGCACCCCGGTCTTTCCGGCTTCGGATGGGGTTAGTGGTGGCGATCAGGTGCGCCTTGTTCCGGTATCCAAGGATCAGCCGGTACACTTTAATTTCGTTCATCCAGTCTATTCCGTTGGCGGAAACGGGGCCGGTTCCGGTACCTGCGGCAGCCTGGTTGGATATTGCAAAGTCGAATCCTTCAAAAAACTTCTTTAAATCGGGGTCTACGCTTTCCGGATTCTTCAAAAAATCCTGGTAAAGGGCTTCAATAAATGCCGGATGAGAGTTGCTGATATATGAAAAATCCTTCATTGGTCTCTTTTAATGGAACTTGATGGTCAAAATGGAGGGCAAATATCGTTGTTTGAACGCAGAAACCACCGCAAAAAATTGTCAAAAAGCGATAAATTTGTAACAAGAGAAGCCCATCCCCAACCCGTTGGAACAGCTTTTTTTGTTTTTTTTCAGATTTAATTTCCAAGTTTGGCCTCCAGCCCTTACCTTTGCCGTCCTGAAAAAATTAGAAAATGGCAAATCATTCAGCTACAAAGAAAGACGTAAGACAAGCCTCTAAGCGCCGTGATCGTAACCGTTACTATGGTAAAACTACCCGTAATGCAATACGTGACCTGAAATCCAATACGGAGAAAAAAGCGTACGACGAGCAATTACCTAACGTTGTTTCTATGATCGATAAGTTGGCAAAGCGTGGAATTATCCATAAAAACAAAGCTGCCAACCTGAAGAGCAAATTAGCGAAAAAGACAGTAGCAGTAGCTTAGTAGCTGTTGTTATTTCCTCAAAATATTCAAAGCCGGTTATCCAACCGGCTTTTTTTTATTGTACCTGGTGATGCTTCAGGGTTACACTGAATACATTCATGTCCTTACCTTCGGGTTTGTATGCTACCCTGCCTTTGTGCAGGGCTACGATCCGGTCTATAATGGAAAGTCCTAACCCAAACCCCTTCTTGTTAGCGGCATTCTCTCCCCTGAAAAACGGAATCATCATTTTTTCCACTTCGGCCAGCGTTAATTGCGGCCCCCGGTTTTTGATGTTGATTTTCACTTCATCAGCACTGGTTTCCAAAAGGATATTTACTTTCTGATCTACCGAATACTTAAATGCATTCTTAATCAGGTTCATAAACGCGGACCTCAGCAGTGTATCATTGCCCTTTACCATCAGCTCCCGGTCGTTCATGGGAGGATGTTCAAAAGAAAAGCTGATCCGGATACCCGGGTACATCCGTTTAGACATGGCAATGGTTTCATAGAGCAATTCATCAATACGTATGAGGGGCCAGTCTGCCAGGTATTCCAGGGATTCATATTGAGATATCACCAGCAGGGAATTGGTCAGTTGCACCATGTGCTGCTGTTCTTCCTTAAGTGATTCCAGGATTAACCGGTATTCCTCTTCTGTGCATGTACGGTTCAGCGCAGACTCTGTTTGCGAAAGCATTACCGCCAGGGGAGTGCGCAATTCATGGGAAGCATGTTGCACGAAACTTTTCTGCGATTCAAAGGCTTTCCGGAGCCTTTCCAGCATGGCATTGAAGTTACGGGCAATGGCATTGATTTCATCATTGGCCGGTTTTACCTCAATCCTGTCGGAAAGGTTTTGTTCGTTGGTACGCTGCATCTGCAGACTCAGCAACACAATTGGCTTAATGGCCTGGTGTACAAACAGAAAAGACATCACGGCCGTTAATAAGAGTCCACCGAAAAAAACCACCAGTAAAATCACTTTTAACGTACCCTGCTTGCTAAGCCCACTCCGGTCGTACCCGGAAGCATGCATAAATAATTTAGTGTCGGGCTTGTAAAGAACCACATGCTGCACATTCTGCTCATCGGTAAATTCGTATTCCTTTTTTTTGATGACCAGCGCCCTGGAAACGGCCATGGTATTCCAGGCGGTGTCGGGCATTTTAAACAGGGTATTTCCGAGGGAGTCTTCTATAAACAGTTCCTCATTAAAGAGGGCCTTGTCGTGTACATCTTTTACCAGGTCGGCTGTTACCTGCCGGTCGGGTTTCCTTATTTCGTTGAAGATCCGGTACACTTCATTGGCTTCAAAATTAACCCGGTTGAAATAATCTTCAGAACGATAGCTTGCATACAACAGATAAATGGCTGTAACGGAGATTAACAGGATGATGGCAACGAAGGAAGTAAAAAGCAGTGCGAACCGGAGTTTGATATTCATACCCGCTATTTAATATAGTACCCGAATCCCGGCTTGGTATAAATCAGCTTACGTTCGTAAGGCTTATCAATCTTGTTCCGGAGGAAGCTGATGTATACTTCAATGGTATTGGTTCCGGTATCAAAACTCAGGTCCCATACCTTTTCCAGAATTTCCTGTTTGGAGATCACTCTTTCCTTGTTCCTTGCCAGCAGTACCAGCAGGGTAAACTCTTTGGCAGTAAGGTTAATATTGTTACCGGCCCGTTCCACGGATTTGTTGCGGAAATCAATCACCAGGTCTTCCACCACAATCCGGTTGCTTTCATCAACAGGCTCCGAACGTTTCAACAGGGCTTTTACACGGGCGAACAGTTCATCAAAATGGAAGGGTTTTACCAGGTAATCATCTGCCCCGATATCGAAGGCTTCAATTTTATCCTGTATTTCTCCAACAGCTGTCAGCATGATGATGGCCACTTTCTGGTTCATTTCACGGAACTCCCTGCAGAGTACGAGGCCGCTTTTGCCGGGGATATTGATATCCAGGATCACCAATGCATATTCCTGTTGTCCAAAAAGCCTGGAAGCCTCATTTCCATCGGAGACAATATCTATCCTGTACCCGGCCCGTGACAACTCGTCTTTAATGATCTGAGCCAGTTTTACCTCATCCTCCACCAACAGTATCCTGTATTTTTTTTCCATCTTTTTCCGCTACTAAATTTATTCTATTTTTTTGATGGAGCCCACTCCTGCAATCTTTTGCTTTACAGTTGCAGCGCCCTTATAATAGACCGTACCGCTACCGGCTACATTCACATCCAGAGTTGCATCGGCAAATACTTTCACCGTACCGATTCCGGCCACTTTCACTTTAGCATTCTCCGATTTCAGGTTCAGGGCATCGCAATCTCCCGACCCGGCAATATCATACCGGGCATTTTTGGTTTCACCCGCCAGTGTAAGAGAACCCACACCTGCAATGTCCACATCCACTTCAGGAGCATTTACTTCAAAATTCATATCACCGCTTCCCGCAATATCAATAGAGAGTTTTTCACTGCCCGTAAACTTGCCCTTCCCGGTAACAGAACCTGTTCCTGCCAGTTTAACGCCGGATAACCGGGGAGTAGTGATATATACTTTGATCGGGTGATCGCTCTTCAGGTTGTAGTTGTTCTTTTCCTTCAATACCAGTTGATCGGGGCCTTCGCTCAGGATAATATAATCCATTAGGTTTTCGTCTGCCTCTATACTGATTTTGGTTGCTTCGCCCTGTGTAATGAACACATCATAACTGCCGGCCAGCTTAATATTTTCCGCTTTGTTCACCTTCCTGCTTTCCGTAACAATATTACCGTTCCCTTCAATGGTTTTGTACCTCCATCTGCAGGAAATCAATGCCAGGGGCAATAGCAGTAGCAAAAAAAGCCGTTTCATATTGTTTGGTTTGTTGCTGTAATATAGCAAAATATCTAAACACAGAGAAGGTTAAGGGTTTTGGCACTGCCAAATTTCATTTAACTTCGTGTCCATGACAGAAAAAATATTGATCCTCGACTTTGGAAGTCAATTCACACAGTTGATCGCAAGAGCAGTCCGTGAAGCGAATATATATTGCGAAATCATCCCCTATCATAAAGCCTTTACCATTGATCCATCATTGAAAGGCATCATCCTGAGCGGTTCCCCCTTTAGTGTAAACGATGAAAAAGCACCCCAGGTAGATGTACTCGATTTTATACGGCAACTACCTGTTCTCGGCATCTGTTACGGCGCCCAACTGACTGCCAGGCTTTTTGGCGGCCGGGTAGATCAATCCAATACCAGGGAATATGGCCGGGCTACGATGGAAATCATCAAGGCCGACCCGATTTTTAATAATGTGTCTCCCAAATCGCAGGTTTGGATGAGCCACAGCGACACCATCAAAGTATTACCTGAGGTATTTTCCGTACTGGCCACCACCGAAACCAACCCGATAGCTGCCTTTAAAAAAGATACCACCGATACCCATCCGCTCTATTGTTTTCAGTTTCACCCCGAAGTATATCATTCCACCGAAGGCAAACAACTGATCCGGAATTTCCTGGTGGATGTTTGCGGATGTTCCCAGAACTGGACCCCTAATTCCTTTGTTGATGAAACAGTAGCCCGCCTGAAAGCCGAAATTGGCGACAAGCAGGTAATCATGGCATTGAGCGGAGGCGTAGACAGCACCGTAGCCGCTACTTTAATTGCCCGCGCCATCGGCAGCCGGCTACATGGCATATTTGTTGATAATGGAGTATTGAGGAAGGATGAATTCCAGCAGGTGCTGGATACTTATAAAACCATTGGTTTGAATGTAAAGGGTGTGGATGCCAAACAAATTTTCTACGATGCGCTGAAAGGACAGGTAGATCCGGAGGCCAAACGCAAAGCCATCGGAAGGCTGTTCATAGATGTGTTCCAGGAGGAAGCCCAAAAGCTGGAGAATATCTCCTTCCTGGGCCAGGGTACTATTTATCCGGATGTGATTGAAAGTGTAAGTGTACACGGTCCGTCACAAACCATCAAATCGCATCACAATGTTGGCGGATTGCCCGATACCATGCACCTGTCGCTGGTGGAGCCATTACGCTACCTGTTTAAGGATGAGGTCAGAAAAGTAGGGCTGGCGCTCGGCATCCCTGCAGATATGATCAACAGGCATCCGTTCCCCGGACCGGGACTGGCCATCAGGATATTGGGCGAAGTAAATGCAGAGCGGGTAGACCTGCTGCAACGCGCAGATGCCATCTTTATCAACGGGCTGAAATCTGCCGGGCTCTATACCAGGGTATGGCAGGCCGGAACCATTCTGCTCCCTGTAAAAAGTGTGGGTGTAATGGGCGATGAAAGAACCTATGAATTTACGGTTGCCTTACGTGCCGTAACTTCTGTGGATGGAATGACTGCAGACTGGGCGCATTTACCTTATGAGTTCCTGGCAGATATTTCCAATGAGATCATCAACAATGTCAGAGGGATCAACAGAGTTGTTTATGATATCAGCAGCAAACCACCCGCTACCATTGAGTGGGAATAAAATCAACATGAGCAGTCATTTTAAAATACTATCTATAACAGGTCTCTGCTTGCTTTTGTTTGTGGCAGGAATGGCTCAGACAGCAACAAAGCCCCTGAAGATTGCCGTGTTTGCACCGGTGTACCTGGATTCTGCTTTTGACGGACAGGAATACAAACAGGGCAACAATGCGCTTCCGCGGATCATTCTTCCCGGCCTGGAATTTTACAATGGAATGATGCTGGCGGCAGATTCGCTGAATACAGAGGAACAGCAACTGGAGGTGTACTTTTATGATACCAAAAGCATACAGGAACCTTTGGAAAAAATTCTGCAGAAAGAAGCGCTAAAGGAGGTATCGCTGATCATTGCTTCCTTCAACACCAGGGCGGAAATAAAACCAATGGCTGCATTTGCCCAACAGCAACGGATTCCGCTGATCTCCATGACCTATCCCAACGACGGAGGCCTTACCGGCAACCCGTACTTTGCATTGGTCAACCCTACGCTTAGAACGCATATTGAGGCCCTGTACAAGTACATGCACAGGAATTATCCTACTGAGTCCATTACCCTGTTCAAAAGAAAAGGGGCGGCAGAAGATTTGATTGCCGGAATGATCGCGGATATGAACAAAAAAACACCGGGGCTGCCTTTAAAAATCAGGTCCGTTGAACTGAGCGATACATTCAGCACCGGCCAGGTACTGCAACAATTAGACAGCACCCGGCAGAATATTGTTTTCTGCAGCAGCCTGAATGAAACATTTGGTGCCAACCTGGTGAAAGCCATTGCTTCCGTAAAAAGCTACAAGACCGTTACCATCGGTATGCCCACCTGGGATGCCATTCGTGATTTGGGAAAGGACGCTGAAATCATTTACAGCACGCCGTACAATTACAGCAGAACAGATAAACTGGGTCAATACATCAATACCACCTATCGCAGCAAATACATTGGCCGGCCCAGCGATATGGTGTACAAAGGATTTGAAGCCCTGTATCATTTTGGCCGGCTGTTGCTGAAACACCAGGACAGGCTGCTCAACAACCTTTCCGACAAAGACTTCAAACTGTTCAACGAGTACGATTTTCAGCCTGTAAAAGCTGTAAAGGAATCTTTCAGCGCCGACTACCTCGAAAACAAGAAGCTTTATTTTGTTCGCAAACTGGATGGTCAAATTAAATCCGTGCAATAAAACTGAAAAACCGGAGCAAAGGATATCAGATTATACAGGCCTGGTTGAAATCAAAATCATTCAAGCCCTTTTCTTTTCAGGAAGAAACCTGGCAGTATATACTGGATGGGGAGAGCGGCCTGGTGAATGCACCCACCGGATGCGGAAAAACCTATTCCGTTTTTTTAGGCGCGTTGATGCAGTTCATCAACGATCACCCGGAAGATTACAGCAAGCTCAAAAACAACAGGCTGCAATTGTTGTGGATCACGCCGCTGCGGGCCCTGGCCAAAGATATTGGCAGAGCCATGGAGGAAGCCATTGAATCGTTGGGCATGCAATGGAATGTGGCCATCCGCAACGGAGACACGCCGGTTGCAGAACGGGCAAAGCAAAAAAAAAACATGCCCGAAGTGCTCATCATTACCCCGGAGAGCCTTCACCTGATCCTCACCCAAAAAGGATACCCTGAACTGTTTCGATCCCTGCGTATCATAGCAGTAGATGAATGGCATGAACTCATGGGCGGCAAACGGGGCGTACAGACCGAACTGGCCATCAACAGAATTATTCATGCAGGATTATCCTCCGCAAGGCAGGGAAGATCCGGTCAGCAGCACAACGCAACACAGCTCTGGGGCATCAGCGCCACCATCGGCAATCTTACAGAAGCCAAAGATGTTTTACTGAGCACCCTCAACAAAGCCGGGGTCATTGTAAAAGCCGATATCCATAAACCGATAGAAGTACATACCATCATACCTGATGAAATAGAGCGCTATCCCTGGTCGGGGCACCTGGGTATAAAGCTTGCCGCTACCCTGGTGCCCATTATAGAACAAAGCAAAACCAGTTTGATTTTCATCAATACCAGGGGCATGAGTGAAACCTGGTACCAGACCCTGCTCACGATTGCGCCGCAACTGGCGGGCGCCATTGCATTGCATCACGGAAGCATAGAGCAGGAACTGCGGTTGTGGGTAGAAGAAGCCTTGCATACAGAAAAACTCAAGGCCGTGGTATGCACGGCCAGCCTTGACCTGGGCGTTGATTTCAGGCCGGTGGATACGGTGATACAGGTAGGCTCGCCTAAAGGAGTAGCCCGTTTCCTGCAAAGAGCAGGCAGAAGCGGGCACCGGCCCGGAGAAGTGAGCAAGATTTATTTTTTGCCCACCCATAGCCTGGAACTGGTGGAAGCTGCTGCCCTGAAAACAGCCATAGCAGAGGAGGCCATAGAAAGCAAAGAGCCCATGCTGCTTTGTTATGATGTATTGCTGCAATACCTCTGCACCCTGGCTATTGGAGAAGGATTCCGGGCGGAAGAAATTTATGCAGAGATTAAATCTACCTGGTGCTATGCCGACCTGCAGGAAAATGAATGGCAGGAGCTCCTGCATCATTTAACAGACGGGGGAAATGCATTGCAGCAATACGATGAATACCATAAAGTAGAATTAGAAGGAGGCGTCTACCGAATTAACAATAAACGCATCGCTATGCGGCACCGCATGCATATCGGCACCATCGTAAGCGATGCCATGCTAAAAGTAAAGTTCATGAGTGGCGGCTATGTAGGCGTGATTGAGGAATGGTTCATCAGCAGACTGGAGCCAGGCGATGTTTTTACACTGGCCGGAAGAAACCTGGAACTGGTGATGATCAAAGACATGACGGTGCTGGTTAGAAAATCATCCGCTAAAAAATCCATTGTTCCCTCCTGGAATGGCGGCAGAATGAGCTTAACCGCCAACCTGGGTCATATTCTGCGCCAGACATTTGCGCAGGCGCTTACACCCCTTGCCGGCATTGAATTACAGAGCCTGCAGGGACTCTTTGAGCTGCAGCGGGACCTCTCGCATATACCCCGTGAAGATGAACTGCTGATAGAACAAATTGAAGACAGGGATGGATTTCATTTACTGGTGTACCCTTTTGAGGGAAGACAGGTGCATGAAGCCATGAGCGCCATACTGGCGTACAGGATCGGGCAGATCCGGCCCATCAGTTTTTCCATTTCCATGAACGACTATGGATTTGAATTACTGAGCGACCAGCCCATTCCTGTAGACGACAGTAATGCGGCAGAATTATTTACCGATGAAAACCTGCTGGCGGATATTCAGAAAAGCATCAACAGTACGGAGATGGCCAAACGAAAATTCCGGGATATAGCGGTAATTGGGGGCTTGATTTTTCAGGGTTTTCCCGGGCAGCACCAGAAAGCAAGGCATTTACAATCATCGGCTTCGTTGCTGTTTAAAGTATTTGAAGAATACGATCCCGGCAATATTTTACTCAGGCAGGCTTACAATGAAGTGCTGGTGCAGCAGATGGACGAGGTACGCTTGCGGCAGGCCCTGCAACGGATCTCGCAGAGCAGGATTGTGCTGACCTTCCCTCAAAAACTTACGCCATTATCATTCCCGATTATTGTAGACGGGTTGAACCGGAACAACCTCAGTTCCGAAAAATTGGAAGACCGCATCAAAAAAATGCAGGAACAGTTAACGGCCCTGTAACAGCCGGTAAACTTATCTTTGCAACCCATGTCTGCACCGCTGTTACATTCCATCAACAATCATCATTTCTGGCTCAGCGCCGAACGGTGTATTTTTTGGGAGGAAGCACAAACACTGATCTTATCGGATACTCATTTTGGAAAAACAGGGCATTTTCGCAAAAATGGAATTGCCGTTCCGCAACAGGTGTATAAAGAAGACCTGCAACGATTTGTGCAGCAGGTTACTCATTTTAAACCACAGCAGATTATTGTGGTGGGCGATCTGTTTCACAGCAGGGAAAATCGGGAACTGGAGCTGTTCCTGAAATGGAGAAGGGACATGGTCCATACGCGCCTGGTATTGGTCAGGGGTAACCATGACCTGCTGGATGCCGCTTGGTATGCGGCGGCGGACATTGAGGTGCAGGAGGGCATCTACCAGATAGATGCATTTGATTTTGTACACGACCCCGCAGATAACACCGAAACAATAAAGGGGCGTTATAGTTTTTCCGGACATATACATCCCGGCGTTTCTTTACAAGGAACCGCCAAACAATGTCTGCAGTTTCCCTGTTTCTTCTTTGGAAAACAGCAATGTATTTTACCGGCCTTCAGCCGGTTCAGCGGAATAAAAATCATGCGTTCGCAAAAAAGCGATTCCGTATATGCCATTGCAGATGGAACGATCATGAAATTACGAAGCAGCTAATGGGGCCTAGTTCATTTTTTTCTTCAGTGTGCTTACCTGCTCCTGCAGATTGTTCACCATACCGGCCAGTTGATTCACGTCCCAACGGGGAGCGGCATTGGCTTTCTGCAGAATGTAAACGGCTTTCCAGATTTCCAGCACATCTTCCGCGCTTACATTGTAAGGCTCGTAGATCGGATTATCACTGATCAGGGTGATTTTATTCTTCAGGCGATTGTTCTTCATCACCCTTTTATAGGCAACGCCTTCAGTGCGGGATAATACTACATAGGTATTACTGTTCTTCAGGTCCTCCAACCCCTCTACCCGCTCGCCTACAATTACGCTGCCGCTTGGCGTAGGCAGCATACTGTCTCCAATGATTTCAAAAGCACGATACTGGCCGGGAGCCAGCATGGGCAGGGTAAATGTATTCAGTTCGTCAATAAACTCCGGATCGGCATAGCCCGTGAGATAACCCGCAGCAGCTTTAACCGGCACAAACCGCACTTCGGCGGATTCGGCCACCATCTTCATCTGGCGGCGTTTATCGAGGTAAGAGCCCCCTCCCCGGGCTTCATTCAGGTCTTTGAACAGCAGTTCCTCTAAGCTAAGTTTAAAAATGGCACAAACCTGTTCCATTACTTCCAGCTTGGGTTCCGCCCGTTCTTCTTCGTAAGCGCCCACCAGGGATCTTTTGATTTTTAGCTTATTCGCAAACTCCTCCTGGGTCCAGCCACGCAGCTTGCGCAGGTAACGTAAATTTTTTCCAGCGTTTGACATAACTAATGTATTTAGCTGCAAAATACTAAACTTTTTAGTTTTTCAAAATTTATTTTTGATTCATCGTATTACAGTACTTTTCCATCTGTAACCACCTCGTAAATCAACCCGATGAAAAAAAACCTCTTACTCGTTCTGCTGGCAGGCACATTAACATTAAGTGCCTCCGCACAAACTTCCACGGTATTTCCCGAATCGCTGTTACTGGTTCCTGAAAAATCCAACTTTGAAAAAACAACTACCTATGCAGATATGATGCAGTTTCTCGGCAGCATCAAAACCATGAGCCCCAACATTCATATCGGCAGTACCGGCACCAGTACACAGGGAAAGGATATTCCGATGGTGGTACTGGCGCAACCCGCTGTTACCAGCCCCGAAGCAGCCAAAGCATCCGGCAAGCCAGTAATCTATATCCAGGCCAATATTCACGGGGGTGAAGTGGAAGGAAAAGAAGTGTGCATGATGCTGATACGCGATATTTTACTGGGAAATAAAAAAGAACTGCTGAAAAACCAGATTATTGTATTCGTTCCCATGTACAACACCGATGGCAACGACAAGATGGCAAAGGGTTTAAGGCCCAGCCAGGAAAACAGCCCGCTGGAAACCGGCACCCGGGAAAACGGTCAGGGGCTGGATTTGAACCGGGATGGCATTAAAATGGAAGCGCCGGAAACAAGGGGAATGATACAAAATATCCTCACCGCATGGGACCCGCAGATGGTAGTGGATCTTCATACCACCAATGGCACCTGGCATGGTTATTCGCTTACCTGGGCGCCGGGATACCTCTATGCAGGGCAACCCGGGCCATACGAGTTCACCAACCATAAAATGCTGCCCTATATCACCCAACAGGTGAAGGAAAAGAACGATCTCTATTTTGGACCATTCGGCGATTTTAATGTAAGAGAAGGATGGCCGTTACGATCTTTCTATACCTATAACCACCATCCCCGCTATATCATTAACCAGATCGGGCTCCGCAACAGGATGTCTGTTTTGAGTGAGGCATTTGCTCACGAACGTTTTTACCAGCGCATCAACACCACGTACAAATTTGTGTACGAGATCCTGGATTATTGCAATCGGCATGCTGCGGAAATTGTCCGCATCAACCAGGAAGCAGAAGCAGCAGCCATTAAAAATGTATTGGAGAATGCCGGAAAAATTCAAAAAGGCGTTCGCTATAAAATGGTGGCTAAACCAACGCCGCTGAACCATTTCAGAACCTATGATTACATCAGGTACACCAAGCCAGACGGTAGTTCGGCCTACACCAAAACCGGTAGCATAGTGCATTACGACAATGTGAACTATTATGCAGATTTCAGGGATACGGTTCGGGCCACCCTTCCGAGGGGTTATATTATTCCTGCAGCATTTGCACGTATTGCAGAACACCTGAAACAACAGGGCGCCATCGTAACGCAGGCCACCAAAAAACAAGTGTATACCGGAGAAACATTCCTGGTGGAACAATTCAGTAAAGCACCCAGAAAATTTGAAGGGCATTCGCTGGCATCCGCCGAAGGCCGGTACCAAAACGGCGAATACACCGTACAGCCGGGCGATTTTTTGGTAGACCTGGCGCAACCCCTGGCCAACCTGATCTTTTACACACTGGAGCCCCAGTCGGATGACGGGTTACTCACCTGGAATTTCTTCGACGAATACCTGGAAGCGAAAGGAGCCGGCACAACGCCGGTTGCATTTCCGGTGTTCAAATACTTTAGCACAAAAACAACAGCCAAAAAGAAATAACAGGCTTTACTAAATAGTATCTTGCAGCCATGGCAATAACAAAAACAAGCAAAAAAGCGAAGCATGTACCGGTGATCCTCATCACCAACGACGATGGCATCACGGCTCCCGGCATTAAAGCGCTCACAGAAGCCGTAAAAGGGTTGGGAAAGATTGTAGTAGTGGCCCCGGATAAACCACAGAGTGGAATGGGTCATGCCATTACCATTGGAGAGCCCCTGCGCTTGCATAAAGCAGCCCCTATTGTAGAAGGCGTTGAATGCTGGAGCTGCAGCGGCACACCGGTAGACTGTGTTAAATTATCAGTAGATAAAGTATTGCACCGCAAACCGGATATCTGTTTAAGCGGCATTAACCATGGCGCCAATAACTCCATCAATGTAATTTATTCCGGTACCATGTCGGCGGCGCTGGAAGCATCCATCGAAAGCATTCCAAGCATCGGATTCAGCCTCCTGGAGTTCAGCATTGAAGCTGATTTTACAGCCGCTAAGAAATACGTTCGCATGATTGTGGAGCAGGTATTAAAATCCAAAAAGACCAACAAGCATCTTTGCCTGAATGTAAACATTCCGTATGTGAGCGAAAAACTGATCAAGGGTATTAAGATCTGTCACCAGGCCTATGCCAAATACGAAGAGAAATTTGACGAACGCAAGGACCCGCATGGCAAAAAATATTTCTGGCTCACCGGAGAGTTCGTCAATTTTGATAAGAGCAAAGAGAGCGATGTATGGGCATTGAAGAACAATTATGTAAGCGTGGTGCCCGTACAGTTTGACCTGACCAACTATGCATTGAAGAAAGAACTGGAAAAAACCTGGAAATTCTGATGTTGAAAAAAGATGATCTCCGATTGGGATTGATATTGGGTTTCCTGGCGCCGATTGCCGGGATCTTTGGCTATTATTTCTGGAAGTTCCGCCTGTTTACCCTGAATGAATTCTTCCAGGTACTGAACATGCAAAAATCTTTATTGAGCGGCATTATCAGTGTGGCGCTGGTGGCAAACGCCATCGTGTTCACCATTTACATTAACCAGCATAAAGACAAGACCGCAAAAGGCGTATTTGTTGCGACCTGTCTTTATGCAGTGGTTACCTTATTGTTTAAGTGGTTTCTTTAACGGGTTATTCTTTTACAACAAAACGAATCGTTTGTTTAACCTGTGATAGAACCGCTTTCCCTCCCTCTTTGGCAGGAACCCATTTGGGACCATACCTGATCACACGAACGGCTTCTTCAGCAGTTCCAAAACCCGGATTATTTTCTGCTATTAAATTACTAATGAGTCCGTTTGGAGCTACCAAAAAAGAAAGCTGAACGGTATAATTTCCCGGAGGAGCTCCGGCTTTCCCGGGCAGTTCTTTGTTCAGGTTTCTGTAGAGGTATTTGGACCAGGTTTCTTTCCCTCCCGGAAAATGAGCCGGTTCTTCGGGTTCCTTAATTATTTTGTAACCCATTTGTGTAGCACCCCTGATCTTTTCAGGCGACCCTTCATACTCCCTTACGGTAACAGGTCCTTCTTTGGTTTTAATCAGTATGGCCCCGCCCTTTGCACGCTCGCCATAAGACTGTGTGGCCAATGCTCCTTTCAACACAGAAACCGAAGCTATTTTTTCAGGAAGAATGTTTAACTCTCCGATGGTTTTATCCTGAACAACACCGTCCAGCACCACCAGTACTTTTTCATTGAGTTTTTTCACGGGTTCCTGTTCGTTGCGGATTTTCACTTTAAGTTCCCCGGAAGCGGCTTTTTTAGTCGTAATCATGACCACCCCATTTTCCGCAACCTCGTCTTTAAACAGTGCATTGGCTGTTCCTCCCTTCATTACATTAATAGTGGCAATATCATTAGGTGAAATGGCCGACAGTTCGCTTTCGGTTACTTTTTCCCCATTGAGTACGATCAGTGGTTTCTTTCCTTCCGGAGAAGAACTCAGCAAATTGCTGCCCTGTTTGTGTTCCTGCAGTTGCAAACCATTCCCATCTATCACCACCGTGGCCATTTTCCCGTTTTCCTGAACCAGTTTCACCGGTTCTCCTTTGGGTAGGCGGTAAACAGAGTCGGAGTTGAGGATAATGGTATCCCCGGCCGGACGATTGGTTAGTCTGGCAGGTTGCATGGCAGCAGGGACTTCCCTATACACTTCCTGCAGAACGGCCGCTACGGAAATGGAGCCGGCGCTTTCGGCATTTTTATTCCTGAAGGAAAAAAATACTACTACCACGGCCAGCAGCGGCAATACCACCAGGCGACGCAGGTAGCTGAATTTAGGATGATGCTGGTTCGAGATCATTTGAAGTCTTCGTTTGATGGGTGAAAAGAAAAAAGGATTGGTTAATAAGTGTTGCTGCTGCGGATAGCTGGCAGCGAGCAACATCTGCGCCAGGGAAGCCGCATCGCCCCTGGCCACTGCTTTGTGATCGGCAATGAATTCATGGATCATTTCCATTTCTTTTTTCATCAGCCAAAAGAAGGGATTGAACCATCCGGCAATGAGCACCAGTTGCATCGCCATTTTATCGATGCTGTGTTTCTGCCGCACATGGGTTAGTTCGTGCTGCATCATTTGCTTTCCGGCATCACTCTTCAGGTCGATGGATTCGTGCCAGAAAATATACCGGAAGAACGAGAAGGGGGCGCCTTCGGCCCTGGTGAGTACCAGGTACACGTCTCCGACCGTTTTGCAGGAATGGGTTTTCAGCAACTGATAGATGCGGAAGATTGCCCGGATCATACTGATCAGGAGGGCTAATGCTACCAGCGCGTACAGCGCTACCAAAGCGCCCTGCCAGTTCATATAAACACTGTTCCCGGTAAGGCCGGATTCAATTTCCGAATTGTTATCGGCAATAACGGAGAAGAAACGGACCAGTTGCAGGTCATTGTTCCCCGGTTTATTCCATTGAATCTTGATCAACGGAACAATCCAGGCCAATGCGGCAATGGCCAGTATATAAAAGCGGTTGTACTGATGGAAGCGCTTGTTGCGCAATACCAGCCAGTAGTAACCCATCATGATTCCACTGCATAGCACTACCTGCAAAAAATAATAGAGTGTGGTAAGCATAGATTTATTTTTTAGCTTTTTTAATTTCCTGCAACAGCATTTCCAGTTCCTTAACGCTGATGTCTTTCTGTTTTACCATAAAGGAAACCGCATCGGCAAAGGACCCTTCAAAATAGCCCTCCACCAGGTTGCGGATGGTATTGGAAGAATATTTTTCCTTGGAAACAACCGGATAATACTGATGCACTCTTCCGATTTGTTTCACCCCTACAAAACCCTTGTCTACCAATATTTTCACAATAGTGGCAATGGTGTTGTTGTGGGGCCTGGGTTCGGGCTGCGCTTCAATGATGTCTTTCAGGAAGGCATGCTCCAGGTTCCAGATACTCTGCATGATCTGTTCTTCCGCCTTGGTTAATTGTTTCATACTATCGGGTTAATTGGGTATTTGCAATTGCAGGATAAATCTATAACTAATTTTTTAGTTTTAAAACTATTTTTTTAGTTTTAAGGAAATTTTCAGGATCCGGCCTCCTGATCAACCCCCTGTTCAATCCCCGAACATTCGTAATTTGCAGGTATATGAAGTATTACATCATAGCAGGAGAAGCCAGCGGAGATCTTCATGGCAGCAACCTGATTAAACAGTTGCAGCTAAAGGATACAGCAGCCAGGATCCGCTGCTGGGGCGGCGACCTGATGCAGCAGGCCGGCGGAGAGCTGGTAAAACATTACCGCAACCTGGCATTCATGGGGTTTGCAGAAGTGGTGAAAAACCTGCCCACCATCCTGGGGAACCTGAAATGGTGCAAGGAAGATATCCTGCAGTTCAAACCAGATGCCCTGATCCTGATCGACTATCCGGGCTTTAACCTCCGGATTGCCGAATGGGCCAAACAACAAGGCATCTCCGTGATCTATTATATTTCTCCGCAGGTATGGGCCTGGAAAGCCAACAGGGTAAAGAAGATGAAGACCTGCATCGACCTCATGCTCTGCATTTTGCCTTTTGAAAAAGACTATTATAAAAATACCTGGAACTGGGAAGTGGACTATGTGGGGCATCCCCTGATTGAAGTGATTGACCGGTTCAGCCAACAGCCCCAGGAGCCGCTGAGCGATCCTTCGGGCAATATAGATCTGAACAGCGCCAATATCATTGCACTGCTGCCAGGCAGCCGCAAGCAGGAGATTGCCAAGAAGCTGCCCATTATGTTAACCGTGGCCGATCAGTTCCGGGATTATCGTTTTGTAGTGGCCAAAGCGCCGGGGCAGGAAGATGCATTTTACGCGCCCTTCCTGGAAGGCCATCCCAATGTATCCGTTGTAAAAAACAGCACCTATGCATTGCTGCTGAAAGCAAGATCCGCACTGGTAACCAGTGGCACAGCCACCCTGGAAACTGCCTTGTTTGGTGTACCGGAAGTAGTTTGTTACAAGGGAAGCGCCATTAGTTACCAGATTGCCAAAAGGCTGATTAAGATCAAATATATATCGCTGGTGAACCTGATCATGGACAAGCTGGTAGTAAAGGAACTGATACAGGATGAACTGAACACCAGCAACCTGGTAGCCGCATTGAATGAGCTACTGTTGAATGAAGAGGCCAAAGCTGTGCTGCAAAAGGATTACAGGCAGTTGAAGGAAGTATTGACTGCCGGTGGAAATGCTTCAGAGCAGGCAGCTGAAAAAATACTGACTTACCTCAGGCGCTCATTCATTGCGGAAAGTTAACAGGCCGGCCTTACTTAAACAAGGGAAGGATCACCTGCTTAAACAAAATGTACAGCACGGCCATCAGGAACATGAACAGGGAGATCCGGTTCATTCCATGCATGTACTTCATCCATTGAGTTGGCTTTTCGTTTGGATCCTTTTTTTTGAGATAGAGATACTCTCCTATTTGTTTCCAGATACCCATATCGGTCAATTTTCATTAAAGATAGCAAGTGTACAGCAATTGGATCGTCATCAGATCCAGTCTTTCAGCAGTGCTGTGATCTGTTGTGTTTCAATAATAAATCCATCGTGCCCGTAAGTAGAATCGATGGCATAGAGTTCCGCATTGGGCATATAATCTGCCATGAACTGTTGTTCATCCAGCGGGCAAAGAATATCACTGTTGATGCCAATGATGAAAGCAGGCTGCTGAATGGTTTTTAATACTTCTATCAGGTTCCCGCCACGGCCGCGGCCCAGGTGATGGCTGTCCATAGCCTTGGTGAGCAGCCAGTAACTATATGCGTTGAACCGCTTCACCAGTTTATCTCCCTGGTAGTTCAGGTAAGAAGAAGCTTTGAAGTCGTCGATCTTTTCCGGATCAGGGTCCGTTTGTTTTTCCTGGAACGTGGTATAGTTGCGATAGGTAAGCATGCCAATGGCCCTGGCAGCTCTCAGTCCCCTGGCGCCTGCCGTTGAGGTATGATCTTTCCAACTCTGGTCGGCTTCAATGGCCAGGCGCTGCGCAGTATGCACAGCTACGCCCCAGGCGCTTTCCGAAGGAGAAGTGGCTATCAGGAACATTTTCTGAATCACAGCAGGCTCCATCACGGCCCATTCCAGCACCTGGTAACCGCCCATGCTACCTCCCATCAGCAGATAAATAGCATCAATCCCGAGCTGCTTTCTCAATAAAATATGCGCGGCCACCATATCGCGGATGGTTACCTGCGGAAAATCGGAATAATACACTTTACCGGTAATCGGGTTCACATTGGCGGGGCCGGTAGAACCGTAACAGGAGCCGATAATATTGGCGCAAACGATAAAATATTTATTGGGGTCAATTAAACAATGTTCGCCCACCAGGCCCTTCCACCAGTCGGTCACTTCAGCGTTTGCTGTTAAGGCATGACAGATCCATATTACATTGTTCTTAGCTTCATTCAGGGTACCGTAAGTTTGGTAAGCAATTTCCAGACCGGGCAATTCCTTACCGTTCTCCAGCAAAAGGGGGCGATTATAGCAAAATGTTGGCATGCTGTTATTTCCGTGTTTCAACTGCAAAATAAAGGCATGTGCTGCGTACATTTGTTGAAATATTGTAAAATGGACAGCATTGAGGTAAAAAGAGTGGACGATGCCTATGCTTTTGAAGCCATGGACAGCAATGGACATACCATCCGGATGGATGCCGCAGCGGCCATTGGCGGTCATAACACAGGGGTAAGGCCCATGCAGACCCTGTTAATGGGGCTGGGAGGTTGCGGAGGGGTGGATATTGTTTTGATCCTGAAGAAGCAGAAACAGGAGCTCACCGGGTTCAGGATGGTGATAGAAGGAGAAAGAGAGAAAGACAAGGAACCCGCATTATGGAAAGAAGTGCATATTCATTTTTATTTATCCGGACAGATAGATGCAGAAAAGGCGGAAAAAGCCGTAGCGCTGTCTTTGAACAAATACTGTTCTGTAGCCGCCACCCTCAGAGCCGGCGGTTGTACCATCAACTGGACAGTAACCATAGAATAATATTTTTAAAAAAAGATCATGAAGAAAGAAACACAGGCGATCCGCATTCAGACCCCCAGAACCAACGAAATGGAGCATTCCACTCCAATGTTTTTAACCAGCAGTTTTTGTTTTGACAATGCGGAGGATATGCGGGCGGCTTTTGCAGATGAAACCGATGATAATATTTACAGCAGGTTCAGCAACCCGGGTGTACAGGAATTTACAGACAAGATGGTGGCGCTGGAAGGGGCGGAAGCGGGCTATGCCACTGCATCGGGCATGAGTGCGGTGTTTGGTTCATTCATGGCATTGCTGAAACAGGGCGACCGGTTGCTTTCCTGCAATTCCATTTTCGGCAGTACCCATACCATCATCTCCAAATACCTTCCCAAATACGGTATTGAATACGGATATGTTGGCGCCAGCGCAACAGAAGCAGAATGGGAAGCAGCCATCACCCCCAATACCAAAATGATTTACCTGGAAACCCCTACCAATCCCGGCCTGGAAATACTGGACCTGGAAATGATTGGCAGGCTGGCCAAAAAACACAGGATCATCCTGAACGTAGACAATTGTTTTGCCACACCCATGAACCAATGCCCGATTGCATACGGTGCTGACCTGGTGGTGCACTCCGCCACCAAATGGATCGACGGACAAGGACGTGTACTGGGCGGAGTGGTGGTAGGCCGCAAAGACCTGGTGAAAGAGATATACGGGTTCTGCAGAAGTACAGGACCGGCTTTGTCTCCGTTTAATGCATGGGTGCTCAGTAAAAGCCTGGAGACGCTGGATGTACGAATGGAAAGACATGCAGCCAATGCTTTGTTCCTGGCACAGCAACTGGAACAGCATCCGGCCATTGCCAACCTGCGTTATCCTTTCCTGCCTTCTCACCCGCACCATTCCATAGCCATCCGGCAGATGCAGAACGGCGGCGGTATTGTATGTTTTGAACTGAAGGGCGGACTGGAAGCAGGAAGAAATTTTTTAAACAAGCTGAAAATGCTTTCGCTCACCGCCAACCTGGGCGATACCAGGAGCATTGCCTCACATCCGGCCAGTACCACGCATGCCAAACTCAGTGAAGCGGAAAGACAGGCGGTGAACATCTCCCCTGGCCTGATCCGCATCAGCGCAGGGCTGGAACACCGGGACGATATCCTCGCGGATATATTGCAGGCGTTGGGTTAGGGGGGTTGGATGTATGTAACAGTTTGCGATAGTGTTTTATTGTTCGCCCTTATTTTCGTCAATAAGTTTTAGCATATTTCTATTGAATACAGCAAGGTTCGTTGTTAGTACGGAGAAGAATATCAGGTCGGTATTTTCAACTCGAATAAGTGCTTTTTGTAAAACCAATTCACCGTTTTTGTCAGTTTAATGGTTTTGGCCCTTGTGTCGGTTTGGTATTCTTGCCGTATAATAAATTTTTTGTCTTGCAAAGTCCGCAACACTTTAGATACCATCATTCTGTCCATATTTCCAAGGTTGGCAATGTCCACCTGTGTTACCGCGGTGTTATATGTTGCCGATTGAAAACTCGTTCTCTTTTGTCAGAATTATTGCAATTTTAAACTATCAGAGCTGTTATGGTTATTAAAATGATTGGTCTTATCATTTGCCATAGTTATGCTTTAAAATTTAACTTCTTTGTCAATATAGGCAGTAAATACTTCTCCCTTTTCGTATTTAGCATTTTTTCCATTAAATAATAATGCAACCGGAGATAGAAGGATGGCTCCGGCAGCAACTGCGGCGCCACTACCCTTTAAATTCTTCTCTATCTGGCTTCTTAGTTTTACAACCGGGCCATTTTTCAAATAGAGATAATCAATACTAAATGCAAGTCTACCCTTTTTCCCTAAAGCTTTTGAACGTTGCGCTTCAGTTACAGAACCAGTTATTTTCGTCCCTTTTGGGATTACTACTTTTCCATTTAGTATTACATCTTCACTCAGTTCAAAATCAACTGTCTGTCCAACACTTACTTCTTTACCGCTAATATTTTGCGCCAGAGCTGCTTTAATAATTGTGCCTTCTTGTAAAATATTACTTGTGCTGTCAATTTGAGCGACCAGGATTACAGGAATGAAAAAAAGTGTTGCAATGAATAACTTTTTCATGTTAGGAGTTTGAATGGTTTACAATATTTTTATTGAATCTAAGCTACTCACAATAATCAGGCATTAAACCAGTTGTAGAAAGAACTTCAGTCGCCCATAGCTTACTATTGCTGAATAAAGATACAAAAAATTGAGAATATACCTCCCCGCAGGCACTACCGGATATTATGCATTTGTGCTTATATACAAAACCATTGGTAAGAAATCGTTTTTGCTTATTTTTTAGGCAAATAGTATCGCAGCAAATGTGTAGGCTGCAAAGATCTGGTAAAGGAAATATACAGGTTCTGCAGAAGCACAGGCCCGGCGTTGTATGTTTTGAACTGAAGGGCGGGCTGGAACACCGGGACGATATCCTGGCGGATATATTGCAGGCGTTGGGTTAGGGTTATTAAGTTAAATAGTAAGTACAATAGAGCTTAACGTCAGTAAGAAAAAATGTATGGTTAATTCCAAATTCCATTCATTTCTGTTAATACAATCGGGCTGGCGTCTGTAACCACAATGGTATGCTCGTGCTGGGCCATGAAACCACCCTTATTCCCTACCATGGTCCAGCCATCTTTCAGGGTAACTGCAAGACTAGAGTCTGTTGAAATAAAGGTTTCGATGGCAACCACTGAGTTCTTTTTGAATTGTTCCTTATTATAGCGATCCCTGTAATTGGCAATCTCGCCCGGAGGCTCGTGAAGACTTCTTCCAATGCCATGTCCTGTAAGATTTTTAATGACTTTGTAGCCATACTTTTTGGCTTCTGTTTCCATCAAATATCCGATGTCGGCAATGCGAGCCCCGTGTTGAATATTGGAGATGGCTTTATGTAAAACCAGCTTTGAAGCGTCGATGAGTTTCTGGTGACGGTACAGGTCATTGCCAAGTACAAACGATCCTCCATTGTCGGACCAAAAACCATTCAACTCGGCAGATACATCAATATTGATCAAATCGCCTTCTTTCAATACTTTGTTGCTGGAAGGAATGCCGTGGCAAAACTCATTGTTCACACTAATGCAGGTCCAACCCGGAAAGCGATAGGTTAAAAAAGGGGCAGATTTTGCGCCAAACTCAGAAAGCAATGCTGCGCCAAAGTTGTCCAACTCTTTTGTTGTCATACCAGGCCGGGCATGGTTCCTCATTTCCTTTAATGTAAAGGCAACCGCCTCACTGGCTTTTTGCATTCCGATCAATTCCGATTCTTTGGTGATAGACATATACTACATATTATTTTTTAAAAACAGTGATTCGTTATCCAAATTGCTAACGATTTTCCCATTTCTGCCTCCATTTGTCATAGGCGATTAACTCTTTTATAAATAAATTATACCACCGGGCATAGTCCTGCCCTTCTGCATCATCGGTATATTTTCCATGTTTCCGATAATATTGATACTGCCGTAAGCTGGTCCATACAGATTGTGCAGGCATAATCCCTTTTGTAGCGGCGTATAAACCATAGTCTACAGAGGCATCATAAGGCGAATAAAATCCATTACACATAATTCTCCCGGCGGTATCCACCAGTATATACGTGGGAAACGCATCCACTTTCCATGAGCCCAGCAACAGGGTATCATTTGCGTAAAAATGAACTCCCACTGGCTTATGTTCTTTCAATTTCTTTTTCCATTCGGTTTTTGAATCACCGGTGCAAACTGTAACAAATTCGATCAGGGTATCAATTTTGGCAGCCTTCAGCCTTTTCTTAAGCTGTTTGGCATAAGGGAAATTGCCTATGCAAGGCTTGCAGGAGGTTTCCCAAACATCTATGTATAAGATTTTACCTCTGAAGGAAGCCATTGTTCTTTCCCTTCCCTTTTCGTCTACGAACCGAAAATCAGGCAACAACTTTCCGGTATCCTGCGTGAACCCGGGAAAATTGGCGGATGCTATCAATGAAGAATCGATTCCCTGCCCGAAAGAGGCGAAACCAGTGATACAACATAGCAGAACAAAAAAATGTCGCATGATGATTATTTTTAAAATAATAGATCGAATATCCCTTATTGATGTACTCTGTTAAAATAGTCCCACGCTGCCCTGGCAATCCCTGCAATAATCTGTTCATTGACGGATGCATCCTCCCTTGAATCGGTCACCAGTACACTGATAAAGAAGTGTTGCCCATTGGGTAAAAACACAACACCAATATCATTGACCGCAGCAGTGATCCCGGTGGTTTTATGCGTTCCGGACGAACCGGTTTTATGCGCAACAACTGTTCCCTCCGGCAACATTCCTTTCAGGCGGTCTTGCCCGGTTAAAGTTCCACGCATTGTTTTCCAGACAAAATCGTAGCTGCTTTGAAAAAGCAACTTATTCTTATTGTAGTAAAACGCCTGCAAAATCCGGTTAGCAGTAATGGGGGTAATCCAATTTTGGAATTGTAAATCCCAATTACCCTGCATTACTTCCTCGTTGATTTTTATGGAGATATCTTTAAAGCCCTTGCTCCGGAAATATTGCTCTACTTTTTGTGGGCCACCCAACAACCTTAATAGCAGCTCACATCCTACATTATCGCTCTGAGCGATGGTATATTCCAGGATATCGGCAAGCGTTAGTGTAGCACCTCCCGGATATTGGTCTCGTATTGGGCTATAAAGATCCGGGAGAAGATCCTTCTTCCGGATCTCAATTTTCTGACCAAGTGAAAACCTTCCTTTATCAATTTCAGCAAGCATCGCCAATCCTATGTGAAATTTAAAGACGCTCTGCAATGGAAACTGTTTCAATCCGTTGACCGACATAGTATCCTTAGCGTCAATTCCACTAATTGACACACCTACAACCGCCTTTTTTGTCAATAAAAGCTGTTCTATACTGGAACGCAAAGAATCCATTGTTTGTGCTTTTGCCTGAACTGCGGCAAGCAGCAAGAATAAAAAAATAAAGCGAAAAATTTTAGTCATGGTGTTTGATATAGTAAAAATATACCAATTCCGACATTTGGCCAATTTCGGTGGCTGCCCTTCATTTAGTCGTGATTAACCATTTGGCGATAAAGCATAAGAACTCCTTTCTCGTTCCTTTTCCAAATATTGATACTTTTTCCTTTTACAACTCCTTCATTTTTACTATCCATTGTCCGCCATTTTACGCCATAGTAGCCTTGTTCAAAAACGATATTTCCTAAATCAATTATTTTGCTGGCTTTGATTTGCAATGAGTCAATATTTACATCTCCAACTTTTTCGTGTTCAACAAAATAAGATTTAACACTATCAATACCGATTAACATTGGCTTATAGTAGGGCATATAAATAGCGTCCTGTGAAAAAAAAGTTGAGTGCTGTTCACCTTGCCTTTTTATTACCAATTCCGCAATAGTTTGGTTTCTCTTTTCAACTTCCTTTTTAACTTTCCGGGTTACACTATAATTCGGTATAACATCAGTTTCAGTATTCTCAATGAAAGGAAATCTGGAACGGTCTAAATAATCAACTGCACCCCAAATGTCTGACAGAATCGTCAGTGTTTTATCTCTTTCGATTTTCCAAAACCGGATATACTTTCCTTTATAAACAAATGAATCACTATCAGACTTCACAAAATCATTTTGAAAAGTTCCGACTTCGATTAAATAGCCTTTTATATTTTCTACATCGTAAATAGTTCTGCTATAAATATTGGATTTTGTTGCTACAAACCATTGTTGGAAATACTTTGAAATGTCGCTTTTGTTGTAAAGTGCTTTATGATATTCAGGCATACAAGTTGCACCAATGTTATAATAAGAGATTATAGTTTCAACATTTTTGTCCAAATATGCTTTGGCTATTAGACTATTTATACTTTTAATTTTGTCCTTAAAGTTGTTGTTGAATTGTCCGCTAGCAGATGTTTCCATTAAAAGCAAAAATGTCATGAGTAAAAATGCTTTATTGTACATCATAATTTGTCTTAATTAAATTTAAAAGTCCAATAGTAGGTTTTGAAACCGGATGCTCTTTTGGCGTTGCCACAAACATCGAAGTATTGGCGATGTTGGACACTTGGCAATACCTTATCAGTGGCAGGCATTATTTCTCCACGTAATTCTAATAACCCCTTCAAATTCATGTTGTGTGCTGCATATATTATCTCTTAGATTTTTTGAGGTATGATACATATTCTGCTATACTTTCAACCAAGTCGGTGATTCTTCTGTCGGTTGGTTAACTCGAATTAAATAGCCATCAGGGTCATTAAACTCAATTGATACCATACCCAAATGTGATTTTTGGGGTCCGCTAAAAATAATTCCATTTTCAGAGAGCCTTTCAATAACATCCTGTAAATTATCTGTCAAAAAACTTGTAACTGTAGTTTTAGTTGGAAAATGTGTCGACATATTAAAATCCACTCCTGTAACTCCCGAGTTGAAAACTTTTAGTCCTGCCTGATCAACCGAAGTCTCGAGGCCTAAAATAGTGCTATAAAATAATTTACTTTTATCTGGATCGTTTGTGCCCAATTCAATTTCCTGAAGCCTTATTTTCATTTTATTATGATTGTCTAATTAAAAAACGATGAGATCGCAGCAAGTCAGGTAATACTGAGTAGCAGGGGCTCCCCATTTTAGCGGTAGCCGGTTTTTGAGTTATTTATTTCGTCCACCAGCAATTTAATTATATTCTAATCTTTAGGCTCCCACAATTGAATTTTATTTCCTTCAATGTCTAAAATATGAACAAATTTTCCATAATCATATGTTTCAATTTTGTCCACGATAGTTACGTTTCCCCTTCTTAATTCTTCAACCAATGCTTCTAAATTCTCTACTCTATAGTTTATCATAAAGTCTTTTGTTGAAGGCTCAAAATATTTTGTGTTTTCTTCAAAAGGATTCCACTGGGTAAGCCCTTTTTTTGTGCTGTCATCAATTTGCCGCCATTCAAAACTTGTTCCATATTGGCTTGTGTCAAACCCAAGATGTGTTTTATACCATTCGTTAATTGCTTTGGGGTCTTTACATTTGAAGAAAATACCGCCTATTCCTGTTACCTTTTTCATTTTTGTATTTTTATTGTTAGATATTATTGTCTCAATAGCGAAACCAAATAGAAACAAAGCAGCATATTATTTAAAAGCTGACGTTAGCCTGCTGTACTGTTTAATTAAACGACTGCCTGAATTCCAACGGCGAAAAGTTTGTTTTCGCCTTAAATAGCTTGCTAAATGATTGGGGATGTTCAAAACCCAATTTGTAAGCAATTTCACTTATAGACAAGTCAGTAGTTGATAACTTTTCTTTAGCTTTTTCAATCAACTTATCGTGAATATGCTGTTGTGTACTCTGCCCTGTCAACACTTTTAGTAAACTACTTAAATAACCTGCTGATACATTTAATGTTTCAGCTACACGTTGAACTGTTGGAAGTCCTTTTGTTGCTATATCATCGCTATTAAAATAGCTGGCAAGCAACTCTTCCAAGCTGTCGAGGATTCGATGATTAGCTATTTTACGTGTAATGAACTGTCGTTGATAAAACCGCTCGGCATAATTGAGTAAGGTTTGAATTTGTGATATGATAATGTCTTGACTGAATTTATCAATGTTTGAATGATATTCCTGCCTGATATTTCCAATAATATTGTTCAGAATAATTTCCTCTTTTCCGGAAAGGAACAAGGCTTCGTTTACCGAATAATCAAAGAACTCGTATAGCTTAATGGTTCTTGCCAAAGCTGTATTCCACAAAAAATCGGGATGAATGAGCAAAATCCAACCAGATGGATTTTTGTGTAACCCGGATACAGGGCTTGCCTGCAACACTTGCCTTGGTGCTAAAAAATACATAACGCCTTCATCGAAGTCGTATTCCTGCTGACCGTAACGCATTTTGCCACTTAGCCCCCGTTTTACGGAGATAGAATAGTAATCGGCAACCGTTGACTGTGTCGGATTATCTTTCTTAGCAGCCGCAACCTCAGCGTAATCCACCACACTAATTAGTGGATGCTCAGGTGGCGGCAGCTGGTTCATCTGATGAAATTCGCTGATTGTTTTAATCCTTAAAGGTTTCATTTTGATAAGTTAATAAATCACAAGGCTTGCCCACCCGAAACTTCAATACGTTGTCCGTTTATCCAATATGCCTCTTCAGTACACAAAAATGCAACTACTCCGCCAATATCATCAGGCAAACCTACGCGCCCCAGGGCAGTGAGGCTGGCAATATGGGCATTGATTTCTTTATTATCCCGCGTGCGACCACCTCCAAAATCTGTTTCTATTGCGCCCGGGGCCACAACATTTGCACGAATTTTTCTCGCCCCTAATTCTTTTGCCAAATAACGAGTTAAAATTTCTACGGCACCTTTTAGCGAGCCATAAACCGAAGCGCCTGGATAGATGATTCTGGTGAGTCCCGACGAAATATTAATAATCGCACCACCATCATTTATAAAAGGTAGCGCTTTTTGCGTTAAGAAAAACACCCCTTTGTAGTGAATGTTCACGATTTCGTCTAACTGTTCTTCTGTTACATCCGCAACCGGAGCATACAAACCTGTTCCGGCATTGTTGATAAGAAAATCAAAATTCGGGCTCCCGGTTTGTTCTTGCAAATATTCCGTAATTTGTTTAATAAAGTTATCGAACGATTTTAACTTGCTTGTATCCAGTTGAAAAGCAGTTGCTTTTTGTCCCATTGATTGAATTTCCGATACAACTGTATTTGCTGCTTCCGGATTGCTATTGTAAGTCAGTATAACGTCAATCCCTTTTTTTGCAAGGGCAATTGCCATATTTCTTCCAAGTCCGCGACTTCCGCCTGTTATCAGGGCAATTTTATTTTTTGTACTCATTTTGTTTGATTTGTTATGATTAATTTTTTAAAATTTTGTTTCAACAAAGTTCTATGAAAATGAAGAAACGGGTGTAGCCAAATCTATGATTGTTTTAGCCAAAATGAGGTTGGACCAGGCATTGAGGAGGCTGGGGAAGTCCATCCGTCCTGCTTAGCTTTTCGGCAGATTTTCCATTTAGAACCTTTTTCATTCTGAAAATGCGTCAATAGATATGCTTATTATTTCGAATTTACCGGGATAATCTTGTATGATACATATAAAAATCAGGTATAATATACTCAATTATAAGATTGCCTTTTTCGCTTTCAAAGCCTTGTAACTCAAAGAATAGTCTTTTGTATAATAGTCTAATTTAAAAGATGAATCTACTGCTCCTCCTGGTATTTTCAGAAACTCTTGTAGCATAAATGTATCAGGCATTACGGCATACTGAGCAGCCACTGGAAAAGAGGCAGGTTACAGGCTTTACAAAAAGAGCTGAAAATTTACACTGCCGATAAACCTGTTAAAACACTGTTGCGCCGTTGCCCTTGCTGCAAAACCGGAACACTGATAACCATAGAAGTCTTTAGTCAGCGGGGACCGCCCGGTAAGTATTTACGGGCAAAGCAACCTGTGCCTGTTGGCTAATACAGCGGGTAGGGGAATTTATGTACCTCCCATATAAAAATGTAGTTGATCTAAAGGCTACTGGCATCATTAGCAGCTCTACAAAACAACAAACAGGTGCAAAGCCTGTTTGCCTTCTCTATACAATCTCCCGACAACTCCATACAGTCACTCCGATAATGAACGGTTCCCTTCAACAGGGGTTTCATTGTTCGCCCGTTGGGCGTAACGAAACCTTAGTTATTGTAGGCAGTGCTTTAGTTTGATACTTTAGACTTCTTAATGTTCAAAGTTTTCTGTTTTATCCATTGAATTGAAATGTCTAAAGGTGCTGTATCACTGTCAAATGCAGTATTGTGTCCTAATGTTGAAAATAAAGTATATTCGAAAGGTTTGCCTTGTACTTTGAATGTATTTAATTGCTCTATGCACAATTTTACGGGAATTTGTATATCCTTCTCTCCAAAAAGCCAAAGTCCAGGAATTGAAAGAGTATTCAAAGAGATTTTTGGGTCAGTCGCCACGAATTGATACTTGTCTGGGTCATTTTTAGTATGTTCACGAGCATCTGCATCTGTATGATTTCCCCAAAAATTATTGTTTCCGTTAGTATAAAACTGAAATCGGAGTTGTTCCAGAGTCGTAATCGTAGGGCAACTAAATAAAACCATAAATTCAATTTGTGGATTTTTGCTTGCAGTAATTGGAATTATCCATCCTGCTTGACTGAAGCCAACTAATCCAATTGGTGTTTTTTTATCTTTCAAATAAGTCCGAAATGTATTTACCGCTACATTTGCATCGTGAGATAATAAATTAAGATTAGTAGTGTCAATATTATTCGTGCCAACAGATGGTCCTACGTACACACCACCAGATTCTCCAACTCCACGTTTGTCATAAGTCAATACAGCAATACCTTCTTTAGCAAGACGTTTTGCAAACTCCATTTCTCTTTTTACCGGGTCAGAGCCGTGAATAATTACAACTGCTGCAAAGGGATTTTTAGGCGTTAAAGTTGAGCCTGCAAGAGTGATGCCCTGACTTTCAAACTTTACATCTTGAATTGCAAAGTCGGTCGATTGCGAAAACACAGTTACTGGTAAGGTCATTAATAATGACCAAAGATATGAGTTGAAAAAAAAGTTGATTTTCATTTTGGATTAATATAAAAATATATTTTGAAACGGTCTTGATTAGCATTGCATACAACGTTCGTGGCTTGCCGCAGGGCTGGTATTTTATAAATGTCTGCCCAGTAACTAAAGCCGATTAAAACTGCTGCTGAAGTTAACAACTAAAAGCCGAATAGAATTCTGTCAAGCCCAATATAAGCTG
>Ga0255338_1000915_pt1 | contig 68573 bp, 56 predicted proteins | sample MeOH1_35cm_T4_19_FD_203715 | JGI IMG/M metagenome (GOLD analysis project Ga0255338, IMG submission 203715) | Sandy soil microbial communities from University of British Columbia, Vancouver, Canada - MeOH1_35cm_T4_195 | ecosystem: Engineered > Artificial ecosystem > Sand microcosm > Unclassified ... | reverse complement strand
GGTGGCAACGGCGGTGGCAACGGCGGCGGCAACGGCGGCGGCAATGGCAACGGCCGCGGTGGCAATGGCTGGGGCAACGGTGGCGGCAGCAGCGGTGGCGGCAGCAGCGGTGGCCGCAGCTCGCCCAGCAGCGGTTCGTCTGGCGGCAACGTTCGCTGGTAGTTGACCGTCCGCAACGGGACGGTTGCCGGCGGGGTGGATTGCCGCCCCGCCGGTGCATGGAAATCTTGGCGGGCAGTCATGAAGTCCTCGTGCCTGCCCGCTTGCTGTGCCCTCCTCGGCTTGAGCCTCGCTGCCTGTGGCTTCGGTTCCATACCGGATCCCGGCGCGCGCACCGAGGACGCCCAGATCGTGGATCTGGATAACCTCCTCATCACCGTGCATGGCCGGGTGGAGCTGCTGCCTGAAGCCGCGCGGCTGCTGTCAGCGCAGGGGCAACCACCTCCCGCGCTCGCCGGACTTCCCCTCGTCATCGAAGAGCCCCTGCGCGTCGGGGTGAGCGATCCGAGCGCCACCTTTGGCACCGGTACGCTCGACGAGGACGGCGGGTTCTCCATCTCCGACGTTCCGGTGAAGGACATCCACCTGAGCCTGGCGGCGAGCCTCACGCATGAAGGCTTCGCGCGCGCCTCCACCATCGTCTTCGACACCGCCTTCACCGGCGCGCGGCCGCGGACTGATGTCATCGACACCCGCGTCTGGGCCGTGCCGCTGGCGTTCCATGACGCGCTCACCCAGGCCGTGGGCCCAGAGGCCCTTCGCCTCCACACGGAGGGCCGGGCCCAGACGCTCCTGCAGGCGGGCTTCGTCCTCGGCCGGGTGGTGGATGAGGCGGGCAAGCCGGTGGCAGGTGCCCGCGTCCGGCTCGATCGGGGCGAGCTGGCGGACCGGCTCTACTACCCCTCCGAGGACCTGGCCCGCCTGGGCCAGGAAGGCACCAGCGCCAACGGGCTCTTCCTCTATATCCACTCGGGCACGGACGCCGAGACGTTCCGCGTCAACGTCCACGGTACGGAGCTGTACGTGTGGCGGAACGCGGGTGCCATCCCCGGCCATGGCCTCGTGCTCACCCTCTTCCCGGGCACCTACGCTCCGTAGACCCAACCCGGCGCATCCCACGAAGTGTTGGGTTTCCACCGCCGCGACCCGTGGGGATTGATCCGTTTTCACTTCGAGTGCGATTCTACAGTCCTAAGGGCAGTGCGCTCCGGGGGGATCGCGAATGTCCAGTGGGTTGCGCACGCGCAGTGCTCAGGTCGTCTTGGGACTCGTGTGGGCTGGGATTCTGGCCAGCCCGCTCACGGGAGCGCTGGGCCTGCTGGGTTGGTGGCTGGACCGCGCCTTCGAGAGCTCGGGGCCGCTGGGCCTGATTGATCTGGCGCCTCACACCGCGCTCGGGCTCATCCTCGGTGGCGTCGCCCTGGGGCTGCTGCACCCGGCGGAGGCTGGCACGGTTCGCAGGGCCGCGGGGAGGGCCTGCGCCGTGGGCATGGCCGTCATCGGCGTCGCCATCCTCTTCCAGTACTTCGGCCTGGAGCTGGTGCGGGCGGTGATGACGCAGCCGTGGACCCATGAGCTGTCCCAGCCCCCTTCCGAGGCCCCGGAGATGACCGCCACCGCCCTCTGCTTCCTGCTGCTGGGAGGTGGGCTGCTGCTGCTCGGGCGTGCGCAGCCCCGCCCCTCGTGGAGGATGGAGGCGCTCCTCCTGCCCGCGCTGTTCGTCACCCTGATGATGTTCAACGGGCTGCTCCACGGGGCGCTCGTCTCCGTGAACACCCCGGTGCTGCTCTCCCATACGGGGATGGGACTTCAGACCGCCGCGGGGCTGCTGCTGCTCGGCGTCGGCGCCCTGTGCGCGCGGCCGGAGCAGGGGCTGATGGTCCAGATCACCCGGCGCACGATCGGCGGCTACCTCGCGCGCCGGCTCGTCCCGGTGAGCCTGCTGGGCCCACTGCTGTTCGGCGCGCTGCTCGAGGTGCTCGCCCGGTTTCAGCTCCTCGGCGAGCCCTTGAAGACGCCCCTCTTTGCCACGGTCTCGAGCCTCGGCAGCGGGGGGCTCGTGCTCCTCTCCTCCGCGCTGCTGGACCGCCTCCATCAGGAGCGCCTCCGCGCGAACGCCGCGCTCGCGGCCTCCGAGGCCCGGTACCGAGACCTGCTGGAGACGGCGCCGGATCCGGTGGTGGCCGTGGATCCGCACGGCGTGGTGCGCTTCGTGAACGCGCAGGTGGAGCGGGTGTTCGGCTACCAGCGGGAGGAGCTGATCGGCCAGGAGGTGGCGGTGCTGCTCCCCGAGCCCCTCCGGGGCCCGTACCAGCGCTCCCTCGAGGTGTACATGCGCGCCCCCGTGGTCCGCTCGGCGGGCCAGGCGATGCCGCTGCGGGGCCGGCGCAAGGATGGGTCCGAGCTCCCCGTGGAGGTGAGCCTCAGCCCCTGCCAGACGCCGGAGGGGCTGACGGTCACCGCCATCATCCGGGACGTGACGGAGCGCGAGCAGCACCTGGCCCGCCTGCAGGATGCGCGCGCCGAGGCCGAGCGTGAGCGCCTGCTGCTGCAGACCGTGGTGGACAGCGCCCCCGTGGGCATCCTCTTCGTGGACCCCGAGACGGACAAGGTGCGGACCAACGTCGCGCTCACGGCCATGCTGGGCCGCCCCGTGGATCCCTCGGAGTGCCAGGAGCCGTACCACGGGAACTTCCTGCACCCGGACGGGCGTGCCGTGAGCCTCGAGGAGCTCCCCTCCACCCGGGCCCTCACCGGCCAGGCCGTCCCCGCCCAGGAGTTCCTGATCGTCCGTCCGGACCGGCAGCTCCCCGTGCTGGCCTCGGCGGCGCCCGTGTTCGGGAGCTCCGAGCAGGTGCGGGGCGTCGTCGTCACCATCCAGGACATCACCGCCCGCCGCGAGCTGGAGCAGCTCCAGCAGGACTACGTGGGGCTCATCTCCCATGATCTGCGCAACCCCCTCCAGGTGATCGCCCTGCGCACCCAGCTGCTGCAGCGGCTGCTCCAGGAGAGGGGCCTCACGCGCGAGGCGGCCCTCACCGGGAGCCTGTTCCAGAACACGCGGCAGATGAGCTGGCTGGTGGAGGAGCTGCTGGAGAACTCGATCCTGGAGGCAGGGCAGGTGGAGCTCCGCCGGGAGCCCACGGACCTGGTCCTGTTCCTCGAGGAGGTGCTCGAGCGCGATCTTCCCCCCGACACCCGCGAGCGCTTCCTGCTGGAGGCCGCGGGTCCCCTGCCGCCGGTGCTCGTGGATCCGCCTCGGTTGGAGCGCGTGGTCGTGAACCTGCTCACCAACGCCCTCAAGTACACCCCGCCGGCCACCCCCATCGAGCTCCACCTCCAGCAGGCCGGGGAGGCCGTGGAGCTCTCCGTGCGGGACCACGGCCTGGGCCTGCTGCCGGAGGAGGCCGTGCGCCTCTTCCAGAAGTACTACCGGACGAAGGAGGGCCGCCGGGCCAAGGGCGCGGGGCTGGGGCTCTATATCTGCCGGCTGATCGTCGAGGCGCATGGAGGCGGCATCCGCGTGGCGAGCCAGCCGGGCCAGGGCGCCGTCTTCACCATCACCCTGCCCTTGAAGGCCCCCACGCAGGAGAGCACCGAGACGCAGAGGGGTGCCGCCTGACGGCCTGAGCGCGGCTCGCGGGACAGCTCCCGGGCTCGCGGTAGCGCTGGCTCAGCGGGGGACGAACCACCGCGGCAGCCAGTCCGCGCCCTTCGCCGTGGTGAGGCGCGTCTGCCCGGTGCCATCCGCGCGCATCAGCCACAGGTCCGTGTCCCCTTCCCGCTCCGCCACGAACACCAGGTACTTGCCGTCCGGGCTCCAGACCGGCCCATCGTCCCGCGCCTTCCCATCCGTGAGCGCCACCGGCTCGCCGCCCGCCACGCTGGCCACCCAGATGCGGCTCTTCGCATCCGGCAGCCGCTCCACGAAGGCCATCTTCTGGCCGCCCGGGCTCCACGCCAGCTCGCGCTCCTCCAGCTTCGTGGCGGCGCCCGAGAGCGCGCGCAGCTGCGTCCCATCCGGCCGCACCAGGTAGTACCGGTCCCGGCCCTCGCGGTTGCTGATGAACGAGAGCCACTTCCCGTCCGGGCTCCAGCGCGGCTCGCGGTCCTCCTCGTGGAAGGCGGTGATGCGGCGCACGCCCGTGCCGTCCACGCGCATCACGTAGATCTCCGGGTCGCCCTCGCGGCTGGACACAAAGGCGATCTCACTGCCGTCCGGAGACACGTCGGGCTCGAAGCAGCCCTCCTTCACATCCGTCAGGCGCTGCTCCACCGCGCCTGCCTTGGGCTCGAGCTTCACCAGATCGCTGAAGCTCTGCGCGTCCGACTCGGACACCAGCCACCGGCCATCCGGCGACCAGCTCGCGTTGCGCGCGCGCGCCCGGGGCGCATTGAGCGGCACCGGCGCCGAGCCATCCAGCGGCTGCAGCCTCAGCTGCTCCATGTGGCGCCCCTCCACCGTGCGCGTGGCGATGACCAGCAGCGCCTTGCCGTCCGGGGCCGGCGCCGCGGTGTAGTCATCCTCCTCGGGGCTCTTCGTGAGCTGCGTCTCCTCACCCGCCGGCTTCACCAGCCAGACGTCCTTCTGCGTCGCTCGCTCGGAGATGAAGGCGATGACGCCGGGGATGGCCCGCCGCTCCTCCTCGGACAGCGGACCGGGGCCGGCCGTCCCACGGCCACACTTGCTCGCGGGACAACCGGCACCCAGGAGGGCGAGCGCGGCCCACAGCCGCACCCGCCCCAGCCAGGGACGACGGGGTTCGAGGCCCTGGCGCATCATCCTCAAGCTAGCGGACGCGAACCGCGTCGGCGACGACCTGGTAGCCCGACGCCGTCCACCGGCTCAGCTGCACCTTGTTCCAGCCGGCCGGGAAGCTCCAGCTGCCCAGGGTGTTCCACTTGCCGCCGTTGAGCTGCTGGTTCACGCTCACCGTGGCCAGGTTGGTCCCCGACGCGTTCGTGATGATGAACGGCGCCGTCGTCGAGCGGTCCGTGGCCGCCGTCCACCAGGCGTCAATGGTCTTCGTCGCCGGCGCCGACAGGTAGAACCAGAAGATGGCCGGGTCCGAGATGGCCTGCGTGGGCGCCACGTAGTAGCCCGAGCCGTAGTAGCCCGCCACGTTCGAGGACGAGGTCCAGTTCGCGGAGACCTGGATGTAGCCCTTGGAGGTGTCGTTGTTGGCCTGGTTGCTGTCGATGGTGATGGCGCTGCTGCCGCAGGCGGCGTTGATCTTGCTGATGTACGTCGACCACGGCCAGTTCGGACCCGGGTCCGTGCGGGTGGCCGGCTGCAGCCGCCCGTGCGCCACGATGTGGTAGCTGTCACGCGGGATGCCCTGGTCCCGCGCGATGTCGCACGACAGCGCCGCCGAGGCGTCGATCTGCCCCGTGGGGAAGCTCGTCTGGCTGGCGTAGCCGCCGTGCTCGATGCCCACCGCGAAGTGGTTCACCGACACGCCATTCAGGCCGCACTCCACGCTGCCGTTGAGGCTGCAGTCATAGGTAGCCCCCACGTGCCAGGCGCGGTCCGCCTCACGCACCAGCTGGGAGATCTCGCTGCCACTCTCGTTCACCACGTAGTGCGCCGACACGCCCGAGGCCGTGTTCGTCAGCCAGCTCCAGCAGCTGGAGTAGCTGCCCTCGCAGGTGTGGATGACGATCATCTTGATGCCCGGCGTGGCGGGACGCGAGCCGTAGTTGGGCGAGGGCCGCCAGATGGAGGACGCGTAGTCCGGGCCCGCTACCATGGCGTGCAGCGAGGGCGCGGCAAACTGCGCCTCCACCGGCGTGGGCATGATGGACGCGGTCACCTTGCCGTCCGGGCCCTCGGCCACCACGCCGCTGCGCAGCGTGGCGTACACGCCGCGGTGCACGTGCTCGGCCTGCGCATCCGTGTTCTCGATGCCGCTCAGGCGGGCCACCGCGGGCGCCCAGGCGCCCAGGTCCGCACGGTTCACCTTCAGCTCCTCGGCGTAGGCGGACAGCAGCGCCGCGCCCGCGCGGATGTTGGCCTGCGCGTCGTTGCGCACCTCATCGGCGGAGACACCGGCCAGGGCCGCGCCGCGCTCGAGCGCCGCGCCACGCAGGGCCATCACGCCGAAGGCGGGCGACTGGCCCGGGAACTCCTCCTCACCGCGCACCATGGTCCAGCGCGTCTCGGTGAAGGAGATGGCCTTGAGCAGATCCGCCGGGACGTTGAACTCGCGCGAGGCCTGGTCGAACAGAGGATCCAGCTGACCAGCGGAGCCGCGGTTGACGGCATCCTGCGCCGAGTCAGCAACGGCGCTGGAGGGGTTCTGCGCGGGCTCCTGGGACTCGGGAGCCTGGGGACCGCAGGCGGCCAGCGAGAGGGCCGTGGCGACGGTCACCAGCGCTTTGCGCAACGTGGACATGGATACTCCTTCGAAGGGGGGAGAGGTGAGACGTCGGCTCCACCCTCATCCGAGAGGGGGCCGGCGCGGACTGATTAGCAGAATTCTCGCTAAACAGGAATCCCCATGAAGACTTGAAAATCTCTTTACAGGCACCTTCTAGGCGGTCTTTGCCCGTTATTTGGGCCACCGAAGAGAGCGGGTCCTCGCCCGGTCCTCCGGTGCGCGGACGTGCGCAGCCCCCTTCAGCGGTGCCGACATCGCGCGGGGGCTTGGTATGAGGGTGCCATGCGCCTCTTCGCCATCGGCGACACCCACCTGCCCTCCACCCGGAACAAGGACATGCACCGCTTCGGGTGGACGGAGCACCCCCTGCCGCTGCAGCGCGCGTGGGATGAGAAGGTGCGCCCCGAGGACATCGTCATCGTCGCGGGAGACATCTCCTGGGCCACGCGGCCCCCGGAGGTGCTGGAGGACTTGAAGTGGCTGGACGCGCGGCCCGGGCGCAAGGTGCTGGTGCGCGGCAACCATGACTATTGGTGGGGAGACTCGGCGTCGAAGCTGCGCAAGCTGCTGGAGCCCTTCAAGACGCTGGAGGGCTTCCTGCAAAACAGCGCGATGGTGATGGGGCCGTGGGTCATCGCCGGCTCGAGGCTGTGGACGGCGCCCGAGGCTCCGCCCATGCCCGGCGGCGAGATGGGCGACGAGCCCGTGGACCTGGGCTACGTGGAGCGCGAGACACGCCGGCTGGCCGCCTCCTTCGAGGACGCGGTGAAGAAGGAGAAGCAGAGCCCCACGCCGCTCACACGGGTGGTGGCGGTGCACTTCCCTCCGCTGTACGCCAACGAGAAGCCCACCGCCTTCAGCGCCCCCATCGAGGCCTTCAAGCCCAAGGTCTGCGTGTATGGGCACCTTCACGCGGAGGGCATCTCCGCGGGCTTCACCGGCGAGCGCGCGGGGGTCCGCTACGTGCTGGCTTCTTGTGACGCGGCAAAGTTCTCGCCTGTCTTGCTCGACGAGATGTGAGCGCCGCGCCTGCATTCCTCGGCTCTGAGGGCGGCTCTACAATCCGCCTGCTCGCCTCCGAGTTCGGGGAGGCGCAGGGGAATGACAGATGCCAGCGAACAAGGAGGAGCTCTCGGCTCGCCTCTCAGCGGTGCATCCGGGAGACAGTGTCCTGGGGTTGTTCTTCACGACGGTGTTCAGCTTCGTCGAGCAGCACGCGGGCCCGAGCGCCCTGACGAGGCTTCGCACCGGCGAGCTTGCGAAGGAGTACTCCGAGCTGCGCATGTACCCGGTGCAGGACTTCCTTCACCTCATCTATGACGTCGCGGATCTGCTCGAGGGCCGGTTCGGCTCTCCGGCGGCCGTCTTCCGCGCCTGCGGAGAGACGAGCATCTCCCGGTACAACTCCGGCCCGGGCCGCTTCCTCTTCAGCGTGCTCGTGCGGGGAGATCCGCACAAGCTCTGCTCCATGGCGCAGATCGGCTACGGCACCGCCGTCACCTACGGGCGCCGCGAGTACAAGCCCACCAGCCCGAAGTCCGGGGTGCTGCACGCGCTGGGGGACATGATCCCGCCGGCCTACCACGAGGGCATCGTCATCGGCGCGCTGAAGATGCTCAACGTGCAGGGGCGCGCGCGGGCCCGGCCACAGGGGATCGACCGGGTGGAGTACGACATCACCTGGAACTGAGGCGCGGCCCGGGAGCCGGGGGGGGCCGCGGTGCGAGCAGGGTGAGCCTCACGAAGCGTCGCTCCCGCCCTCCTCACCCAGGGCCATCGTGGTGACGACACCGGAGCCGGAGCCCCCCTCCTCGCCCAGCGCCAGGGTCGTCATGGGGCGGGGCTTGCCCTTGCCCCCCTGCTCCTGTGGGGGTTTCGGGGGTTTAGCGGCGATCAGCACGGGCAGCGCGTACTGGATGAAGGGGGTGCCTCGGCGATGACCCGTCATGTTGCCTCCTGAAACGAAAGGGCGGGGCTGGGTTGCCACCCACCCATCTGTACGTGAAAGGTGAGTCCTGCTTGCCTGGGGTGGAAGTCTCCAGCCCACGAGGGGGGAACACCATGCGAATCGGCATCTTTGGCGAGGGGGCGGATCCACAGTGCGCCGCGGTGGCGCGAGAGGCGGCGGCGCTCGGCGCGGACACGCTGTACGTGGACAGCCGCGCGCTCGAGGAGGGCAAGCCCGTCTCGATGCTGGATGGGAAGACGTTCTACCTGGGCGAGCCCGTGGACGACGTGAAGGGCTTCTACGTGCGCTCCATCCCCGCGCCGTACGTCCCGGCGCTGAAGAAGGACGACTCCCTGGTGCTCTACGAGGACTGGTTCACCACCTTCACCCAGACGCGCGAGCGGGCGGCATACTTCCTGGCGTGGATGCTGCAGCTGTCTCACCGGGGCGCCACGTTGGTGAACGGCCCGCACGCGGCCAGCGTGATGCAGCACAAGCCCTACCAGCTCCACGCGCTGCGCAGCCTGGGCGCGAAGGTGCCGCGCACGCTCATCTCGAATGATCCGGCGGCCATCCGGGCCTTCCACGCCGAGGTGAAGGACGTCATCTACAAGCCCGTGCTGGGCGGGGCCGTCACCCGCCTGCTGGACGCCGAGGCGCTGGAGCGGCTGGAGGCGGTGACGGCCTCGCCAGTCATCTTCCAGGAGCGTATTCCCGGAGAGGATCTCCGGGTGACGCTGGTGGGCGACGAGCTCGTCTCCTGCGTGGCCATCGTGACGCCGGAGCAGCACCTCGACTTCCGGGACGACCCTGTCTACAGCAGCGGGGAGGCGATGTACCGCGAGGTGGTGCTGCCCGAGCCGGTGCAGCGCTTCTGCCGGGCGGCGGCGAAGGCGTGCGGGCTGTCGCTGGCGGGCATCGACCTCAAGCAGCGGGGCAAGGACTTCGTCTTCCTGGAGCTGAACAGCTCGCCCATCTACATGGACGTGGAGCTGAAGATGGGCCACCGCATCAGCCGGGCCATCGCGCGCCGGGTGGTGGAGAGCGCGCGCTCCGTCCGGTAGGGCTCCAGCGGGGGCTCCCGGAAGGTGGAGTGTCGGCCCCCAGCCCTGCTGCCGAGTCTCCGGCCGTGCGCCTACAGCTCCACCTGCGTGCCCAGCTCCACCACGCGGTTGGGCGGGATCCGGAAGAACGCCGTGGCGCTGCGTGCGTTGCGGCTCATCCACGCGAACAGCGCCTCGCGCCATATCGCCATCCCCGGCTTCTTCGAGGGAATCAGCGTCTCGCGCCCCAGGAAGAACGAGGTGCTCATCAGCTGGAACTGCAGCCCCTTCTCCCGGCACCGCTTGAGGATGTCCGGGATGCTCGGGTTCTCCATGAACCCATAGCGGGCAATGACACGCACGAAGCCCAGCTCCAGCGGCTCCACCGTCACCCGCTCCTCCCCCGTCGCGTGCGGCACGTCCTCCGAGAGGATCGTCAGCAGCACCACCTGCTCGTGCAGCACCTTGTTGTGCTTCAGGTTGTGCAGCAGCGCCGGCGGCGAGCCCTCCGGGTTGCCCGTCATGAACACCGCCGTGCCCGGCACCCGCACCGGCGCGTGCTCGCCCTGGAAGCTCTCCAGCAGATCCTTCAGGTCCATGCTGGCCTCGCGCAGCTTGGCCCCGAGAATCTCCCGCCCGCGCTTCCACGTCGTCATCAGCGTGAAGATCACCAGGCCCAGCACCAGCGGGAACCACCCCCCGTCAGAGATCTTCACCGCGTTGGCGCCGAAGAATGACAGATCCACCGCCAGGAACACCCCCGCCACCGGCAGCGCCACTGCACGCCGCACGCCCCAGCGCTCACGGAACACCACATAAGCCAGCATCGTGGTGATGGCCATCGTCGCGGTCACTGCGATGCCGTAGGCCGCCGCCAGCGCACTGGAGGAGCGGAAGCCCAGCACCAGGAAGACCACGCCCAGCAACAGCAGCAGGTTCAGGCCTGGCAGGTAGATCTGCCCCCTCTCCTCGGCCGAGGTGTGCACCACCTCCATGCGCGGGCAGTAGCCCAGCTGCATCGCCTGGCGTGTGATCGAGAAGGCGCCGGAGATGAGCGCCTGGGAGGCAATCACCGTGGCGACCGTGGCCAACGCCACCAGGGGGTAGAGCGCCCACTCCGGCGCCAGCAGGTAGAAAGGATTGCGAGCCGCCGACGGGTCCCGCAGCAGCAGCGCCCCCTGCCCCAGGTAGTTGAGCATCAGCGCCGGCAGCACGAGCACGAACCACGCCAGGCGGATGGGCTTGTAGCCGAAGTGGCCCATATCCGCGTAGAGCGCCTCGCCCCCTGTCACCACCAGGAAGACGGCGCCCAACACCAGGAAGCCGTGCCCCCGGTTCTCAGCGAAGAAGCGCACCGCATGCAGAGGCGACAGCGCGCCCAGCACCGCCGGGTTGGCCACCAGCTCCTTCACCCCCAGCACCGCCAGTGTCACGAACCACAGGCACATGAAGGGGCCAAACACGGTACCAATCCCCCCCGTGCCATGCCGTTGCACCAGGAAGAGGATCATCAGGATCACCAGCGTGATCGGGATGATGTAGCCCTTGAAGACGGGCGTCGCCACATCCAGGCCCTCGACCGCGCTCAGCACGGAGATGGCAGGGGTGATGAGCCCATCCCCGTACAGGAGCGCCGCGCCGAAGATGCCCAGGACCAACAACACAGGCCGCCCCGGGGCCGGGCCTCTGCTGCCCCGGGGCCGCTGCATCACCAGCGCCATCAGCGCCAGGATGCCGCCCTCGCCCCGGTTGTCGGCCCGCATCACAAACAGCAGGTACTTCACCGAGACGATGACGAACAGCGACCAGAAGATGAGCGACAGCACCCCCATGACGTTGCCGGGTGTAGGGGCAATCCCGTGCGGCCCCGTGAAGCACTCGCGCAGCGCGTACAGCGGGCTGGTACCGATATCCCCGTAGACGACACCCAGCGCTCCCAGCGCCAGCAGGGACGTGCGTTTGAAGGTGTCGTCCTTCCCCTCGGTGAGCGGGGGGGTAGCTTCCGTGGTCGCGTTCACGGCTCCCGCTTTAGCCGAACCCTGGCTGGGAGCAACTTGCTCCTGCACCCTTCCTCGGGGTTTTCCAGCCTTAATGGAACTCGCCTACATGTCGGGAGGATAGGTATCAAAACGTGGGCCCAGGTACGTCTGTCAACGGCTGCACTTCTGGGTGACAGGCCCTTTGCCCATTCCGCTGTTCACAGGTGCGATCAGCGTTTTCGGGGGGCGGTTCACGGCCATGGCTCCGTTAGGCAGCAGCCAGACGCAGCATCACCCAGGCACACCGCTGGGCCTGGAAGAGCGGCTATCTCTGCTGGCCGATGCCTCACGAGCCCTCGCGGACGCCAGCCTGGAGCCCCCCGCGGTGCTCGAGCGGCTGTGCACGCTGGTGGTGCCTTCGCTGGGCCAGGCGTGCGGCCTGCGCCTGCTGTCCGAGGATGGCCAGTGGCTGCACCCCGTGGGCTCGGCCCACTCGGATCCCTCCTCACGAGAGCTCTTTCAGGCGCTGGTGTCCGGCCCCCAGCGCACGGACGAGGGGCTGTCCGCCCTGGTGGTCCGCAAGGCCGAGTCGCTGCTGCTGTCGGCGCTGCCGCCCGAGGTGCTGCGGCGGGCCGTGGCGCCCTCGCTCCGCGAGGCGGCCGAGCGCTTCCCTTTCAGTGATCTGCTCATCGTCCCCATGCGCGCGCGCGGGCGCGTGCTCGGCACCCTGGCCATCGCCCGGGGGCCGGACGTGCGCCCCTTCGACGACACCGAGCGGCTGCTGGTCCAGGAGATGGCGGACCGGGCCTCGGTGACGCTGGAGGCGGCGCGCGCCTACGAGGCGGAGCGGAAGGCCCGGCTGGACGCGGAGGTGGCCGCCAACCGCATCCTGCGCATGCAGCGCGCCACCGCGGCGCTGTCCGAGGCGGTGACTCCCGCGGACGTGGCCGGCGCGGTGATGCGCGAGGCGATGGACGCGCTGGGAGCAGACCAAGGCGTCGTCACCGTGGCCAGCGAGGATCCCTCGTGGCTGGAGATCCTCGTCAGCCGCAACCTGCCCCCCGTCTCCCTGGAGCGGCTGGCCCGCTTCCCGAGCAGTGCGCCCCTGCCCACCGCGGAGGCCTACCGGACCCGGGTGCCCCTCTTTCTGGAGGTGCCCGAGGAGCTCGCGGTGCGCTACCCCTCCTCCTTCCAGCGCCAGGAGCTGCTCGCCCAGGCCGTGGTCAGCCTTCCGCTGCTGGCGCACGGGCGGGTGCTGGGCGTGCTCTCGGTGGGCTTCCGGGAGCCGCGGGCCTTCCCCGAGAGCGAGCGGGCCTTCCTGAAGGATCTGGCGGGGCAGGCGGCCCAGGCGCTGGAGCGGGCCCGGCTCTACACCGCCGAGCAGCAGGCGCGCACCACCGCCCAGCGCGCCGCGGAGCGCACCACCCGCCTCCAGGCCGTCACCTCCGAGTTCTCCCTGGCGCTCACGGCCACGCGCGTGGCGGAGATCGTCGTGGACCACGGCGTGGCGGCGGTGGGGGCTCGCAGCGGTGGGCTGTGGCTCATCGAGCCAGAGGGCACCCACGCGCGGCTGGTCCGCACCGTCGGCTACCCCCAGGAGGTGGTGGAGCGCTTCCATCGGCTGCCGCTGGGAATGGGCGCGCCGCTGATGGAGGCGCTGCGCGAGGGCCGGCCGGTGTGGCTGGAGACGCCCGAGGCGGCCGCCCACCGCTACCCGGTGCGCGCGCAGCGGCAAGGCCCCACCCCGCCCCCGCTGACTCCCTCCATGGCATGTCTGCCGCTGCGCTCCGAGGGGCGCACGCTGGGGGCCCTGGTGCTGGGCTTCACCGAGCCCCGCCGCTTCGACGCGGAGGAGCGCGCCTTCCTGGAGCTGCTGGTGCACCCCGCCGCGGAGGCGCTGGCACGGGCGCGGCTGCTGGAGCAGCAGCAGGCGGCCCAGGCGGCGATGCGCGAGGCGCACCAGACGCTCTCCGCCATCATCCAGGCCTCCCCGGCCGCCATCGTGCTGATGGATCCGGATGGCACCGTGCGCATGTGGAATGCCGCCGCCGAGCGCATCTTCGGGTGGACGGAGCAGGAGGCCCTCGGACGCCCGTTCGTGGCGGTCCCCCAGCACAAGCACGCGGAGTTCCTCGACAACCTGGCCCGGGCCTCCCGGGGCGAGCCGCTCATGGGCCTGGAGACCCAGCGCCAGTGCAAGGAGGGGACGCTCGTCGACGTGGAGCTGTGGGCCTCGGCGGTGCGCCACGCCAGCGGACAGGTGCAGTGCGTCTACGTCGTCACCGACATCACCGAGCGCAAGCGCTCGGAGGATGCCCAGCGCTTCCTGGCGCGGGCGGGCAGCGAGCTGGCCAGCAGCCTGGATGACGAGGCGACGCTGGAGCGCGTGGCGCACCTGGCCGTGCCCTCCTGGGCGGACACCTGCACCATCCACCTGCAGGAGGAAGGCGAGCTGCGGTGCGTGGCCGCCGCGCACATGAGCTCCGAGCCCGGCACTCCACAGCCGGAGCCGGAGACAGCCGCCGTGGCCCGCATCCTCGCCTCGTGTCTGCCGGAGCTGCGCCGCGAGTCCACCCCGCGGCCCTACGCCTCCCTCCGCGTGCCGCTGATGGTGCGTGGCCAGGCGCTGGGGGTGCTGTCGCTCACCACCACCCGGCGGCTCTACGACGCGCAGGACCTGGCGCTGGCGCAGGAGCTGGCGCGGCAGGCGGCGCTGGCCATCGACAACGCCCGGCTCTACCACGAGGCCCAGCACGCGGTGCGGCTGCGCGAGGAGTTCCTCTCCATCGCCAGCCATGAGCTGAAGACCCCCATCAGCTCCCTCCAGCTCCAGGTGCAGAGCCTGCTGTCCACGCTCGCCCGCTCACCCTCGGGCCCCTCGCCGGAGCGGCTGCGTCGCAGCCTGGAGACGGTGGATCGTCAGGTCCGGCGGCAGACGCAGCTCGTGAATGATCTGCTGGACGTGTCCCGCATCTCCGCCGGGCGGCTGCAGCTGCGGCCGGAGCCCCTGGAGCTGTCGTCGCTGGCGCGGGAGGTGGCCGAGCGCTTCGAGCCCGAGCTGGCACGCGCGGGCTCGTCCCTCCTGCTCCAGCTCTCCTCGGAGACGGGGGGGCAGTGGGACAGGCTGCGGCTGGATCAGGTGGTGACCAACCTGCTGTCCAACGCGGTGAAGTATGGCCGGGGCAACCCCATCCAGCTCGTCACCGAGGTGGCTGGCCCTCAGGTCCGGCTCTCCGTGAAGGATGGAGGCATTGGCATCGCGGAGGAGGACCTGAAGCGGCTCTTCAACCGCTTCGAGCGCGCGGTGTCCGAGCGCAACTACGGGGGCTTCGGCCTCGGCCTGTGGATCGCCCGGCAGATCATCGAGGCGATGGGCGGGCGCATTCAGGTGACGAGCCAGCTGGGCGTGGGCTCGATCTTCACCTTGGAGCTCCCCCGCCAGCAGGGCTGAGGTTGCATCGAGGGCTCTAGCGGCGTGCGAGAGACCAGCGCGGCAGACGAGCCGCACCGCTCCGCGCTTCACAGAATAGCTGTGAGCTCTCTGTGAGCGGAGGAACGACCATGGAAAAAGTGAGCACGGATCGTATGAGCGGCTTCATCAAGTTTCTGGCCGCGGTCGCCATCATCGGCGCGGTGAACTGGGGCCTGATCGGCTTCTTCAACTGGAACCTGGTCGACGCCATCTTCGGCGGCGGCGCGCGCGAGCAGACCAGCGCGGTGGCTCGCCTCATCTACGCCCTGGTGGGGCTGGCGGGCCTGGCGCTGGCCATCGCCTTCCCGTGGACCCGCCGGGTCGAGGTCGGCAGCGTGAAGAGCATCGGCATCCACCGGCGGGCGGACGTGCGGCCGTAGGGGCCTCACGTCCAGCGGGCGCGGGCGGCTCAGCCCAGGGAGAGCAGCAGGATGGTGGCCTGCTCGGGAGGGGTGAGCTGCTGGAACACCTCGGGGATGGACACCTCGGTGTCCCGCTCGAAGGTGCGGTCACAGCTGCGCCGGCCGATATAGGTCCCCTCGGTGTTCTTCAGCCGGTAGGTGCAGTCGTTGATGTACACGGTGAGCTCCGCGGGGCTGTAGCTCAGCTCCACGGGGCGCCCGGCGAAGCCGCCCTCGGCCTTGACGGTGTCTCCCTCGACCTTGATCTTGAGGTTGACCGAGCCCTGGCCGATGTTGCCCTTGGCCTCGTTCTCCTTGAACGAGATGGTCGCCGTGGCGGAGCCAACCCGGCCCCTCAGCTCCTTGGGCGAGTGGTGGAGCTGGAGGGCGGGTGAGACGACATCCTTGCCAGTGAGCTTCACGTTGTAGGAGGCCTGAGGGAGCCGCACGGAGATGGCCGGCTCCTTCGAGTCTGCCAGGGCCGCTCCCCCTGCGAGCAACCCAAGTCCCAGCATGAAACGGACGATGCGCGGAGTTTTCATAGTGGGGGAAAGATAGCCATCTCCTGTCTGGAACTCCATCGCTTCTGCATCCCAGTTGCATCCAGCAACCAATACTTGACGCCCTACCTCGAGCCCGGGGTGCCGAGGTGCTTCTCCAGGAAGAGGATGGCCGTCGTCAGCGCGTAGTCCCGGTTGGGCTTCTTCTGGAAGCCGTGCCCCTCGTCGAGCGCGAGCATGTACCAGACGTCGGCGCCCTTGGCCCGCACCGCCTTGACGACCTGCTCCGCCTCGGACTGCGGCACGCGCGGGTCGTTCTTCCCCTGCTGCACGTAGAGCGCGGCGCGGATGCGATCCACCGCGTTCAGCGGCGAGATGCGCTCCTGCACCTTGCGCACCTCCGCGTCGCGCTCGTCGCCATACTCGGCGCGGCGCAGGTCCCTGCGGTAGGCCTGGGTGTTCTGCAGGAAGGTGCCCAGGGAGGAGATGCCCACGACATCCACCGCGGCCTTGATGCGCTCCGGGAAGAAGGCCGCCGTGGCCAGCACCATGTAGCCGCCGTAGGAGCCGCCGAAGACGCCCACCCGAGAGGCGTCCAGGTCCTTCTGCGCGCCGATGAAGTCCAGCGTCGCGCCGATGTCCGCCAGGCTCTGCTCGCGCTTCACGCCGTCATCCATGGCCCGGTACGTCTTGCCGTAGCCCTCCGAGCCGCGGACGTTGGGCAGCAGCACCGCCATCTTCAGCTCGGTGACGGCGAACTGGACCAGGGGGCTGAAGACGGGCTGGCTCTGCCCCTCGGGCCCTCCGTGGAAGATGACCACCACGGGCACCTTCCCGCTCACGCCGCGCGGCCGGTAGAGGAAGGCCGGCACCTTCACGCCTCCGGTGGAGGAGTAGCGCACCAGCTCGGGCTCGACGAAGGTGTCCGTGTTCAGCCCCCCCACCTCCGAGCGCGTCCACCGGGTGGTCTTCTTCGTGCGCAGGTCGAGCTGCCACACATCCGCGGGCGAGCGGGCCGTCGCCATCGAGAGGAACAGCGTGTCCGAGCGCTTGCCGGGGAAGTTCAGTCCCGTCAGCACGCCCTGCGGGAGGCTCACAGGCGAGAGCGCATTCGTGCGCGTGTCCAGCAGGTAGAGCCGGCTGGAGCCATCCTGGTTGAGGTTCAGCGCGAGCTGGCGGCCATCCGGCGAGAGCTCGAGCGCGTCCACGTTCCACGGGATGGACTTTGTCAGCGACGGGGGCGCGGCGGTGTAGGGCGCCTTGGCGAGCTCCAGCCGGTACAGCTCCGAGAAGTCGCTGTAGCGATCGGTGATGAGGTAGACGCCCTGTCCGTCCGGAGTGAAGCGGGCGTCCACGATGCCACCCTGGCCCTCCTTGGGGGTGAGCTGGCGGCGCTCGTTCGTCTTCAGATCCACCACGTACAGGTCCGAGTCGGCGACGGAGCGGAACTGCCGGATGAGCAGCTTCGAGCCATCCCGGGAGAAGTCCACGGGGTGCCAGGTGCCCTCGAGCTCGGTGAGGCGGCGGGCCTGGCGGGGGTCGGCCGTGGGCGCGACGTAGACGTCCGTGTCCTTCCCGTTGCGGGCGGTGTTGCCGTAGGCCAGCCACTTGCCGTCCTCGGAGAGCCGGAGTCCCTCGTGGCGGCTCTTGCCATCGGTGAGCAGCTCCGAGCGGCCGGTGCCGCGGTCCAGCCGGAAGAGCTGGAAGAACTCACCGCCGCCCACGTCCTGCAGGTAGAAGAGAATGTTCGGAGCGCCGGGGAGGAACCGCGCCTGGGAGATGGGCTCGGCGGTGAAGGTGAGCTGGGTGCGCGCGCCCATGGGCTGCTCCACCAGGTGGAGCTGGTTCACCTCGGCGAAGCGCGTGGAGATGAGCGCCTGCTGGCCGTCTCCCGAGACGTCCAGGAGCTGCGCGGCGCGGGACTCCAGGTACTGGTGCACCCGGCTCTCCAGCTCGGGCGGAACCGAGGGGACTCCACTGATCAGGACGTTGGGCTGGCCGGGAAGTGGAGCAACCCCGGGCACCGTGGAGGGCGCGGCGGCGGACGCGGCGGGCTGGGCGGTGGCGACCGGCTTCGCGGGCTGCGCCTGCGCGGTGAGCAGGGACACGAGGAGCGGGAGGGTTCCGAAGTTCATGGGCCGGGGACCCTACCAGCGATGACGGGCTCGGTTCAGAACTGCGGAGGCTTGGGCGGGCTCACCAGCCACTCCACAACAGAGTCCAGCATCCGCCACAGCCCGCCTCCCACGCCGCGGAAGCCCGGGGGCTGCGGGGGCACCGGATTCTGGAGCTGGTTGAGCGCCGAGGCCGGAGCGAACGTCCCCCAGCACTGGGTGCAGGCCCACACGCGCACCGGCTTGCCCTGCCAGGAGATGGGCTGCAGCACCCGGCGGCAGATGGGACACCCGGCATGTGGGGGGATGCCCTCGGGGACTTCGGGGCCGGGCGCGAACGGCCCCTGCGCGTGCGAGAGGATGAAGGTCAGTGCGCCCCGTGGCAGGAAGATGCCGCCGCACTGAGGACACCGGTGGTAGCCCTGTCCCTGGCGATCGTCCGGCCGCATCGGCGTATCGCACGCCGGGCAGCGGCCCTTGAGCGCCACGGCGGGCACGGGGCGCGCCTTCTGCATGGGCTTGGGCGCGGGCGGCTGGGTGCTCAGGGCCTGGGCCGGCGGCTGGGTGCTCAGGGCCTGGAAGGTGGCCTCCGGAACCCAGAAGCCTCCACAGCGTGCGCACGCGGCGAGCGAGTGCTCCTGAGACTTCTGCGCCATCAGCAGCCCCCCGCACCGGCAGCACGGTCCCAGGGAGGAGGGCTCGTGCTCGGGGTCCCGCTCTTCCCGAGGCATGGACGCCGCGAGCGACCGGGGCCGCCCCTTGAGCGCGATGCGCGAGGTGAGGACCGCGTGCAGCTCGCCACGGTCGAACCACAACCCCAGGCACCGGGGGCACTCATCGAGCTCGAGCTCACCGACGCGCAGGCTGTCGAGCTGGACGTCGCAAGTAGGACACCGCATGGCGCGCAGCCTAGATCAGCCCACCTGCCCCGTGCCGTGTCGTCGACGTTGCCGGTGGACTGTCAACGGCGTGGACAGCGCCGCCGCTCCAGGGCTGCAAGTCCCTGAAATGAGGCCCGCTACCCGCTGGCAAGGCGCTTGCGATGACCTCTGCTCGAAAGGAGCGGGAGGCCATGGATGATGCGAAACGCGGCGCGACGTGGGGGGAGACGAGGCTGAACAGGCGCAAGGTGCTCCGCTGGGCGCTGCTCCATGCGGGCGCGCTCGTGGGCGGCACCCTCTTCTTCTCGTGGAGCGCGGTGGCCGTGGCCGCCGCCCTCCTGGCGGTGACGATGTGCCTGGGTGTCTCGGTGGGCTTCCACCGCGGCCTCATCCACCGCTCCTTCCAGACGTCTCGGGCGGTGGAGGCGGTGCTCGCGGTGCTGGGCACGCTCGCGGGCCTGGGCGGCATCCTCGGCATGAGCCGCATGCACCACCTGCGCGACTACCACCAGAACCAGCCGGCCTGTCCGCCCTCCTTCGGCTACGAGGGCGGCTTCCTCCAGGCCATGGCCTACGCGCTCTTCTACGACTACCACGCGCCTGATCCCTCCGTGTACCCGCCAGTGGATCCGCGCGTGGCCGGGCGTCCCCTCTTCCTCGCCCTGGAGCGCACGGGGCTGTGGCTCCAGGTGCCGCTCGCGCTGGCGCTGTACGTGCTGGGGGGCCCCGCCTTCGTCGCGTGGGGCCTCTTCGTCCGGCTGGCCCTCACGCAGGATGGCTTCTGGGCCATCCACTACGTGAGCCACGTCTCCGGAGAGCAGCCCTATGAGCTGCCCGGCGCCGCCGAGCAGGGGCGCAACACTGGCTGGCTCGCGGTGCTGAGCATGGGCGAGTCCTGGCACAACACCCACCACGCGTACCCGAGCTCGGCGCAGATGGGCATCGGCTGGCGCCAGCCGGACCCTGGCTTCTGGGCCGTACGCGCGCTGGAGCGGCTGGGGCTCGTGTGGGACGTGCAGACGGTCGCGGCGCTCCCCCTGCGCAAGGGTGCGAGGCTCACGCCCTCTCTGAGTCCGCGACAGGCACGCCGCGCTCTTGTGCATCGCCGTGCACACCCCGCCACGGCGCGCTGAGTCACGCCGTCAGCGCAGGAGGAGGGTCTCTTTCCTCGGCATCGACGATGCAGTGATGATGGGAGCCCAGGAGTCCTCCCCCATGCGTGCAACCGTCATCCTGCTGTGCCTCGCCGCCGCCGCCGCCAACGCCCAGTCATCACAGGTCCCCTCCGAAGAGGCCCTCACGCCGCCTCCCATGACCTCCGCGCCTCGGGACGGCGAGCCGCTCCCGGTCCGGGTTCCCGCGCCGGCCTCCCATCCCGAGGACGAGTTCCTCCCGCTCCCTGGCACCTCGGCCCCTCCCGCCGAGCCCCCTCCTCCTCCCCGCGCCGAATCCCCTCCTCCCAGCCAGCAGCTCCCGCAGTACTCCGCGCCTCCGCCTTCCAGCCCACCGCCTCCGCAGCGCTCCGCGCCTCCTGCTCCGAGCCAGCCCGCCTTGGCGCCCGCCCCCCGCGCGACCGGTCCCGCCGAGTCCCCGGGCCAGCGCGCCCTGCGCTACAGCCGCTACTCCGCTGGAGCGGGGGGCTCGACGCTCGTGCTCACCGAGGGCATGGTGGGCATCGTCACCGGCGCGATGCTGGGCTCTGCCTTCGACATCGCCAGCGATACGCGAGACAGCGACGGCTTCACCGGTGCCATGATTGGCGGGCTCACGCTGGGCACCGCCGCCACCCTCTACCAGTACTTCATCCCCGTGGGCCGCCGCGAGTCACTCCTGGCCGCGGGCGCCGCCACCGTGGGGATGATGGCCAGCCTCACCGTCGCCAACTCGAGGAACCTGAGCGCCCAGGACCGTGCCACGCTGACCTTCGCCTCCACGCAGGCGGGCATCCTCGGTGTGCTCCTGCTCACGGCGGGCGGCGGGGACGTGAGCTCCGGAGACGCGGGGCTGGTCGGCGCCACCACCCTCTATGGGTTCGTCATCGCGGGGCTCATCGAATACATCCACGCCGGGCAGACCGACCAGCGGTACAACTTCACGCCCGTCCTCCTCGCACCCGCCGTCGGCATGGCCATCGGCGGCCTGCTCGCCCTCCCCCTGGAGCTGTCCTCCGCGAGCGCCTTCGAGCTCACCATGTACCCGCTCGGCACAGGAATGCTGGCGCTCCTCATCGGCTCGCGGCTCGCCGATGACGTCGTCGTCGCCAAGACGGTGCTGGGCACGGTCGCCGGCACCTTCTTCCTCGTCGCCCTGATCAACGGGCTCTCGGGTGGGCCCATGGAGCCCCCGCAGAGATCCGCCAGCACCCTCCAGGCCATTCCCGTCCCGGTGGTGATGACCGCGGGCCGAGGGAACGACTCCCTCGCCGCGGGCCCCGGCCTCTTCCTTCGCTTCTGAGACCTCCCATGCGAGCCCTGCTCCTCCTGACGTGCCTCCTCTCCACCGTGGCGGGTGCCCAGGCCGATCCAGCCCCCGCCACCTCTCCGGATGAGCCGGAGTGGGCCATGCCGCCCCCCGGCACCGGCCCCGCCGAGTCCGCTGGCTCCCGCGCCCAGCGCTACAGCCGCTTCTCCGCCGGGCCCGCGGGCCCCTCGATCGCGGTCGCCGAGGTCCTCCTGGGTCTCGCGGGCGGAGCCCTCCTCGGCAACGCCTACGACGCCGAGGGGCAGACCAACAACCTCTATACCGGGGCGATGCTCGGGGGGCTCACGCTGGGCACCGGCGGCATCCTGTACCAGTACTTCTTCCCCGTGCAGCGCCGCGAGTCGCTGCTGGCCACCACCGCCTCGCTGGCGGGCCTCGCGGGGGGCATCGCCTACGCGAACAACCAGGGCCTGGGCGATCGGGACCGTGCGTTCTTCGCCCTGATCACCTCTCAGGTGGGCATGTTCTCCTCACTCCTGCTCACCTCGGGCGGCCGGGACCTGAGCGGCGCGGACTATGGCCTCATCTCCCTCACCACCTTCTACGCCACCCTCTTCGCCAGCCTCATCGAGTTCATCCATGACGCGGAGACGAGCGGCGGGTACAACTTCGCGCCCATGCTGATGGCGCCCGCGATCGGCATGGCTATCGGCGGCCTGCTCGCCATCCCCGTGGAGCTGAACGGCCTCGCCTTCGCCATCCTCTGGCCGGTTCCGATCACCATTGCCGGAATGGCGTTCGGCCTGGCCGCGCCGCTCTCCGGCAATGCCACGACGGGGCGCGCCGGGCTCATCGCCTTGAGCGCCAGCTTCGTCATCTCCACCATGGCGATCGCCTTCACCTACTCCCCGCCCGAGCAGGAGCGGTTCTCCGCCAGCACCGTGCAGCTGGCTCCCATGCCGGTGGTGATGGCCGCGGGCCGTGACCACCAGGGGCTCGCCGTAGGCCCCGGCCTGTGGATCCAGTTCTGACCTCTCGTGCCAAGACTCTTGCGGGACAGCGGAAAACAGGAAAGATGCAGTGCAGGCCGGCAGACCGGGGAGCTTCGAGGAGCTCCCCGGCTCCAAACCGACATCCCCTCGAGGAGTCCCTTGCCATGCGGTCCTTTGCCCTCCTGCTGAGCCTCATCGCCGCCGTGGCCAGCGCCCAGCAGCCCGACGCCCCCACGGCTCCGCCGCTGCCCCCTCCCAGCACCCCTGCGCCGAGCGAGCCGCCGCTGCCGCCCCCACCCCCGCCCCCGCAGGAGAGCGTCCCGCCTGCCGCCACGGGGCCCGCTGAGTCCGCGGGAGAGCGCGCCGTGCGCTACAGCCGCTTCTCCGCTGGCCCGGGTGGCTCGTTGCTCGCCTTCACCGAGGTCATCAGCGGCGTCGTCAGCGGCGCCATGCTCGGCAACAGCTTCGACACCAACGACAGCGACAAGTCGAACACCGCCTACACGGGCGCGGTGGTGGGTGGGCTCACGCTGGGCACCATCGCCACGATGTACCAGTACTTCGTCCCCGTGGAGCGCAACGAGTCGCTCCTCATCGCGGGCGCGGCGAGCTCGGGGTTCATCGCGGGCCTGGCCCTCGCGGCCAACGAGGACATGTCCTCCAAGAACACCGCGTGGCTGGGCCTGGCCACCACCCAGGTGGGGATCATCAGCGTGCTGGCCCTCACGAATGGCGGGGGAGACGTGAGCACCGGGGACGCGGCGCTCGTGGGCATGGTGTCCCTCTACGCGCTCACCCTGACCGGGCTCACCCAGGGCATCATCGATGGGTCCGCCAGCGGCGACGTGAACTACACGCCCACGTTCGTCGCCCCCGCGGTGGGCATGGCCCTGGGCGCCCTGCTCACCCTCCCGCTGGAGATGGATGCCTCGCGCGTGGTCAAGCTCACGCTGGTCCCGCTCGGCGTCGGCTCGTCGATGCTCTTCCTCGGCTCCATCCTCGCCGAGGGCACCACCGTTCCCCTCACCGCGCTGGCCGGCATCGTCACCTCGTTCGCCCTCACGTTCCTGCTGACCTCGGATCCGGGCATCCCGACGGAGCGGGAAGGCCTGCGCCGCGCCGACTTCCAGGCCATGCCCGTGCCGATGGTGATGGCGGCGGGCCGTGACAAGAGCTCCCTCGCCGCGGGGCCCGGCCTCTTCGTGCGCTTCTGAGCCGAGCCCTGCTCCCGGGCCTCGCCCTCAGAGGCGGGGCTGGGGAGTGAGGGACTCCATCGCCGGAGCGGCCCCCAGCGGCCACGCGTTCCGAGGGCGGCTCTCCGCGATGAAGCCCACCGCGTCCGAGACAACGGCCGGCGTATAGAGGATGCGGTAGTGCCCCAGGCCCTGGGTGCGCACCAGCGTCGCTCCCGGCCAGGCGCGGGCAATGGCCTCGCCCGCCTCCAGCCGCACCTCCTCGTCCCCCACGTCGTGGAAGATGCGGACCGGCGTCTTCAGCGAGGGCGCGAAGTCCGGCACCACGAAGTCCTCCAGCCGCCCCACGCGCGCCTCGAGCCGCTCCACCATCCTCGCCACCGCGCGCTGGGGTAGCGCCAGCTCCTTCGAGAAGTAGGCCACCGCCTTGCGCGGATCCGCGGGCGGCGCCACGAGCACGGCCCGCTCCACGGACAGCCCGCCCCTCAGCGCCAGGGCGCTGGCCGCCGCCCCGAACGAGTGCGCCACCAGCGCGTGCGGCCCCCCCGTCGCATGCCCCACCGCCCGAATCATCCGTGCCATGTCCGGCAGCGACGAGAACCTCCCGGACGACAGCCCGTGCCCCGGCGCATCGAACGTCACCACCGAGAAGCCCGCCGCCACCAGCGGCGCCACGAAGGCGGTGAGCTGGCCGCCGTACCCGCTCCAGCCGTGCACCAGCAGCACGCGCGGGCCCTCGCCCCAGCTCCACACCGCCACCCGCTCGCCGCACAGCTCCAGGAAGCGCTGCTGCCCCTGATCCAGCATGGCGCGCGCCGTGCGCGACGGCCGAGTCCGCTGGGGCGTGAAGAACAGCCTCTCCGCCCACGGGCCCGCCCACTCAGGGGCCACCGTGCCGAGCGTGCGAGCCGCCGCCCGCAGGCCCAGCCGCATCATTTTCGTCCGAACGTTCGTGCTATTTTTCGCCATGACAAGCTCCTGGGAGAGACAGGAAAGAGAGGGTCGGCTCAGGCAGCGGGGGCGCGGTAGTGGTTCAGCAGCGACTCGAAGGCGCGGCGGGCGCGCTCCTCGGCCTTGGGGTCCCGCATCAGCCGGGAGGCGTGGTGGCAGGCGAGCATCACCCCATGCAGCTCCGAGGCGAACTGCTCCACATCCGCGTCCGGGCGGAAGTGGCCCTCGCTGATGGCGGTGCGGGCCGTCTGCGCCAGGCAGTCCAGCCAGTCCTTCTGGCCCTGCACCAGCGTGTCGCGCGCGGGGCCCGGCGTGTCATCCAGCTCCGCGGCGGCGGCCACGAAGATGCAGCCTCCCTCGTGCGCGGCGCTGCGGGCCCAGTCCAGCCAGCGCTCGAAGAGGGCGCGGAGGCGGGGCTCCCCACGAGGCCGGGCCAAAGCGGGGCGGATGACCACCGCCGTGAAGAGGGTGGTGGCCGCCTCCAGCACCTCCACCTCCAGCAACGCCTTCGAGCGGAAGTGCGCGAAGAGGCCGCTCTTGGAGAGCTGCAGCTCCTCCGCCAGCCCGCCGATCGTCAGCCCCTGCAGGCCCACACGGCTGGCCAGGCGCACCGCGCGCTCGAGGATGGCCTGACGTGTGAGCTCGCCCTTTCGCATCGTGGGAGAACAATAGAACGGTCGTTCTTTTTTCGCAACCCGGCGGCGGGGCCTCGCGGTGTCAGCCCTCGGTGTTGCGGAGGAAGTCGGCGGTCTGGCTGAAGCGCTCCTCGAGGAAGCGCCGCACGTTGCCGGTGATGCCGCGCGCGTCCATCGCCTTGTGCATGCAGCGCAGCCACGCGTCACGCATGGCGGTGTCCACGGGGACGTGGCCATGGCGCATGCGCAGGCGCGGGTGGCCGTGGCGCTCGATGTAGTGCTGCGGTCCGCCCAGCCAGCCGATGAGGAACAGGCCGAAGCGCTCGCGGGTGCCACGGCTCACCTTGCCGTCCTCCTCCAGCACATGCAGGCGGGCGAGCGCCGGCTCGGTGGTGTCCATGGCGTCGTAGAAGGCCTCCGCGAGCGCCTTCACCGCCTCCTCGCCTCCGAGCCGCAGGAAGGGGGTGTCCTCCAGCGAGGGGAGCCAGTCGTCCGTGGTGGGGGGCTTGAGCTGAGTGGACATAGCCGTATTCAACGCGAGGGGAGCCAGCGCCATTCTCTCAGATCGCCCCTGCGCCCGCCCAGCGCTTGGGGCGGGACTTCAGGGTGGTGACACCGAGCCTGTCGCACAGGGCCTCGAAGGGCCCCCGTGGGACGCCGGCCCACGCGAGCGCGCTGAGGGACTCCTTCAGCGGCGCGTCCGTCACCAGGGTGGCAAGCTTCCGATAGAGGAGGGCGTCCTCGCGGTGCTCACGCAGCGTGGCGGCCAGCTTGTCCGCGCCGCGCGGGCGCACGGTCCACGCGGCCGCGTCGGCAGGGATGGCCTCCAGGTGGCCGTAGGCGGAGAGCAGCGCCGAGGCGCCCTTCTCACCGAAGCCGGGCAGGCCGGGGATGCCGTCGGCGACGTCCCCCATCAGCGCGAGCAGATCCGGGATGCTCGCAGGAGGGACGCCGAGCTTCGCGCGGACCGCGTCCTCATCCAGCTCCTTCTCCTGGCGCCGATCCACCTGCACCACCTTCTTGCCGCGCACGCACTGGCCCAGATCCTTGTCCGGGGTGAGCAGCCGCACCTGCTCCACCTCGCCGGCCCAGCGCGCCGCGGCGGTGGCCAGCGCATCATCGGCCTCGTGGTCCTTCATGGACCAGACGATGACGCCGAGCGCGCGCACCGCCTCCTCGACCAGATCAAACTGCGCGTGCAGCTCGGGAGGAACGCCCTCGTCGGACTTGTAGTCCGCGAAGAGCGCGTTGCGGAACGAGCGGATGGGGTTGTCGAAGGCGACAGCGACGTGGGTCACCGACTCCTTTGGGTCGTGCAGCAGCGCGAGCAGCGAGGACATGACCCCCACCGTGGCCTTCACGTCCTGCCCATCTGGCGCGGTGTGGCCCGGGCGTGGGGAGAAGTGGGCCCGGTACAGCTCATAGGTACCGTCGACGAGGTGCAGGCGCATACGCGAGGCATGTCTACCGCCCCAGGCGCCCCACCGCTACCTCCCGATTCAGCCGTTCAGGCCGAGCTGCTGGCCAGCGCTCATGCCTTGCCTGCATTGAACTCTCTCGAGCCCCTCGGGGCCACTCTGGCCGGACCTGTCTGGCTGTCTGACAGGTTTGCCAGGAGCGCGGCTGGCAGGGAGACCCACCTGGCACCTCGGATCCTTGTGGCATGTCGCCCGCCCGGGGAGCAGGCAGCCTCGCGCGAGGCGGATTGCCGTCCTGCCCGGGCATACACACCTCTGCGCGAGGCAGCGGGGCGGTGGCGTCCGTCCCCGCGAGGTTTGGAGGTGGACGATGCGCAAGACGCTCCTGGCCGCGGCCCTGGCGCTGATGGGCTCCGCGTGCGCCGCGAAGCGAGTCACTGCGGAACCACCCACGGAGCGGCTGGCGGAGTCGCAGGCCACCCTCCGCGCCGCGGAGCAGGTCGGCGCGGCCCGGGTGCCAGAAGCGGCGACGTACCTCGGCTTCGCCCAGCAGCAGGTGGCGTCGGCCCAGCAGCTGATGTCCGAGGGGCGGTACGGCGCGGCGGACCTCCAGCTCCGGCAGGCGGCGGCGGACGCGGAGCTCGCGCTGGCGCTGGCCCGCGCGGTGCCCCTGGAGAACGAGGCCCGGCGGATGGTGGAGCAGGTGGAGGCGCTGCGGCGCAGCCCGCGGTAGGCCGAGAGAGGAGACGCGTCATGCACCGGTGGAAGCAGCGCGTGTGGAGCTGGGCGGGGATCGCGGCCCTGATGGCGGGGTGTGTCGCGCATGGCCCGCCTCCTCGCGAGTTGATCGACGCACGCCAGGCCTACGAGCGCGCCTCGACCAGCCCCGCAGTGCAGCACGAGCACCCGCAGGCCCTGAGGGAGGCCTGGCAGGCGCTCATGGAGGCCGAGCGCGAGTACGACCGGAACAACACCTCGCCGGCCGCGCGCTCGCTGGCGTACGTGGCGCTGCGCAAGGCCCAGCTCGCGGAGGCCCAGGCGAGCATCTCCGTGGCCGAGCGGCAGCGGGCCCTGGCCGCTCAAACTCTGGCCCAGACGCAGGAGGCGGAGCGGCGGCGCGCGGAGACGGAGCTACGGGCGGCGCAGCAGGAGCTCTCGGAGGCCCAGCGCCTGAGGGACGAGGCGGCGCGGCTGGCCGAGGCCCGGCGGCTCGAGGCGGAGGCGGCACAGCTGCAGGCCGAGGCCCGGCGTCGGCAGGAGCAGACGGAGCGGCTGTCGCAGGAGGAGCAGCGGCGGCGCGAGGCGGAGGCCCAGGCGCAGCAGCTGGCCCAGACGCAGGCCCAGGTGGAGGCGGAGCGGCGCGCGCGCGAGGATGCGGAGCGCCGGGCCGCCGAGCAGCTCGAGGCCGAGCGTCAGGCCCGCGCGGAGGCGGAGCGCCGGGCCACCGAGGCGCTCTCCCGCCTGGAGCGCTCGGGAGAGGTGGGGGTCCGCGAGGATGCGCGGGGCACGGTGCTGACGCTCTCCGGGAGCGTGCTCTTCGCCTCGGGCGAGGCGGAGCTGCTGCCCTCCGCGCGCAACCGGCTCTCCGAGGTGGCGGACGCGCTGAAGCAGTCGAAGAATGCGATCACCATCGAGGGCCACACGGACTCGCTGGGGCCTGACGCGTACAACGAGGAGCTCTCGCTGCGGCGCGCGGAGCAGGTGCGAGGGTTCCTCCTGTCGCGCGGCGTCCCGCCGGATCGCGTCACCGTGCGCGGGCTGGGCGAGTACCGTCCCGTGGCCAGCAACTCCACAGCGGAGGGCCGCGCGAACAACCGCCGCGTGGAGATCGTCCTCCAGCGCCTGCCCACGGAAGACAGCGGGCGGACGGGTGTGGGCGGCAGCGGCCCCCAGGACTCCCCTCACTGATCAAACCCACGGAAGTGCGGATCCAAGGGGGGTGGGCGCGGTACGATGTGTCCACCCTCCATGTCGTCCGAACCCATCCCCGTCCTGCTGACCACCGAACGGCTGCACCTGGCGATGCTGGCGCCGGACGCCGCTGGGCGCGTGCTGGCGTACCACCAGGTGAACGAGGAGCACCTGGGCCCCGTCTCTCCGGTGCGGCCGCCTACATTCTTCACGCTGATGTACTGGCGGACACGGCTGGCACAGGACCGGGAGGACTTCCGGCATGACGTGGGGCTGCGGCTCCTCCTGCTGCCGCGAGATCAGCCGCTGACCACCGCGCCGGTGATCGGCACGGTGAGCTTCACCAACATCCGCCGCGGCCCGCTGCAGGCGTGCGAGCTGGGGTACGGGCTGGACTTCCGCTACCAGGGCAAGGGGCTGATGACGGAGGCGCTCCGGGCGGCGTGCGCCTACGCGTTCAGCGCCATGGGGCTGCACCGCATCCAGGCCAACCACCTGCCGGAGAACCTGCGCAGCGCCGCGGTGCTGCGCAGACTGGGCTTCGCGGTGGAGGGCTATGCGCGCGATTACTTGCTGATCAACGGACTCTGGAGGGACCACATCCTCACGGCGCTCGTGGCCCCCAGGGAGCCTCCCGACCCGGTGGGCTCCTGAAGCCCCCCCTCCGGGAGCCTACCCAACACGGCCTGATCTCACTCCCAACCCAGCCCATCAGAGCGACCAATCCTCTCCGTTGGGATACACTCCGCGTGAGCCCCCCTCTCGAAATGAACTCCGGCTTCCTTCTCGGACAGTAGATCTCAAAAGTTCCGGCCAGGGTAAGCTTGGGCATACTTCAGCGCATTCCATGTCCCCCCCGCGAGAATCCCCGGCCGGAGCCCCGGCCTCCACGGCCTCCTTGGAGGAGCAGCTGGAGTCCACCCGGCGCCTGCTGCACGCGCTCGCGCAGGTGCATGCGGACTTCATCACCCACGGAGATCATCGCGCCCTCTTCGAGCGGCTGCTGTCGCTCATGATCGAGCTGACGCGGAGCGGGCGTGGCTTCATCGCGGAGCTGCACCGCTCGCCCGAGGGGACTGCCTCGCTCCAGCTCCTCGCCGTCCAGGCCTGGACGGACCCGCTGAACGACGTCGCGGCGCACCTGGCCCCAGCGCTCAGCTCGGGAGCCCCCCTGTGGATTCCTGATCCCGGCCCCGCCGCCGCGGCGCCCCCACACGCCTTCCTGGGGCTGCCCTTCAAGCTCCAGGACCAGGTGGTGGGGCTGGTGGGCCTGGCCCAGCGGCCGGGCGGCTATGACGCGTCCCTCGCCGAGCTTTTGCAGCCCGTCCTCACCACCTGCGGCACCCTGCTCCACGCACAGCGGGAGGCCGAGCGGCGCCACCTGAACGAGCAGGCGCTGCTGGCCCAGCAGGCGCAGCTGCGCAAGCTGGCCCTCGTGGCCGCCCGCACCGACAACGCGGTGATCATCACCGACGCGCAAGGGCACATCGAGTGGGTGAACGAGGGCTTCACCCGCATCACCGGCTATACGCAGCAGGAGGCCCTGGGCCACAAGCCCGGCAAGCTGCTGCAGGGGCCCGGCACGGACCCGAAGGGCATCGAGGACATGCGCCAGGCCCTGAGGCGGGCCGAGGGCATCACCGTCGAGCTGCTCAACTACGGCAAGTCGGGTCAGGCGTACTGGAACCTCATCGAGATCCAGCCGGTGCACGACGAGCAGGGCAGGCTCGTCCAGTTCGTGGCCATCGAGAGCGACGTCACCGCGCGGCGCCAGCTCGAGCAGCAGGCCGCCGAGAGCGCGGAGCAGCTCCGGCTCGCGATGGAGAGCACCGAGGATGGGCTGTGGGACTGGGACGTCCGCACCGGCAGCCTCAAGACCAACGCCCGCTGGCTGACGATGATGGGCTACGCGCCCACGGTGAAGCCCTCCTTCGAGTTCTGGAGCACCCAGGCCTGCCATCCGGACGACCTGGCCGAGGCCAACCGGCGGCTGACCGACCACATGGAGGGGCGCACCCCCATGTTCGAGTTGGTGCACCGCCTGCGGCACAAGGACGGCTCCATCCTGTGGATCCTGGGCCGTGCCAAGGTGGCCGCGCGAGACGAGCACGGCCGTGCGTTGCGCATCGTCGGCACCAACGTGGACATCACCTCGCGCAAGCGCGCGGAGGAGCAGCTGCAGGCCTTCATCCAGGCCATCCCGGACATGATCTTCCGGGTGCGCACGGATGGAGTCTGCCTGGCCTTCAAGGAGTCCCTGATCGAACCTCCTTGGCTGCGCCCCGACGAGTTCCTCGGCAAGAACCTGTTCGAGCTCCTGCCGAAGCAGACGGTGGCATCCCTCCAGGCCGCGCTCAAGCGTGTCACCCACGACAGCTCCCTGGAGATCTTCGAGTACTCCATGGAGCTGCCCTTCGGGCTCCAGCAGTACGAGGCGCGCGTGGTGCCCAGCGGCCCGGATGAGGGCATGTGCATCGTGCGCAACATCACCGTGCGCAAGGCGCTGGAGGATCAGCGGCGCCGCCAGCGGGAGGAGCTGGAGGAGCGGGTGAGCCAGGCTACGCGCGAGCTGGAGGCGCGCCAGGCACAGCTCATCCAGTCCGAGAAGCTGGCCTCGCTCGGGCAGATGGCCGCCAGCATCGCCCACGAGATCAACAACCCCGTGGGCTACGTCTCCAGCAATGTCTCCACCCTGGGCGTCTACAGCTCGGTCCTGCGCCGGCTGCTCGAGCTCTACCTGCAGATGGAGGAGCACCTGGGCCCCGAGCTCCCCGACGCCGCGGCCGCGCTGCTGGAGGAGGTCCGCGCCCTGCGCAGGCAGGAGCGGCTGGAGGAGATCCTCCTGGACATGGACGAGCTGCTGTCGGAGTCGCGGGAGGGCATCGCCCGCATCCGCGAGTTCATCCAGGACCTCAAGACGTTCGTGCGCGAGGAGTCCGGAGCGGCCCAGCAGGCGGACCTCAACAAGCTGCTGCAGGTGACGCTGCGCATGCTGCGCCACGAGCTCAAGTACAAGTGCCAGGTGCGCTTGGACTTCGGGCCCCTGCCGCTCGTGCGCTGCTTCCCCACCCAGCTCAACCAGGTCTTCGTGAACCTGCTGGTCAACGCCGTCCAGGCCATCGAGCAGCGGGGAGAGATCCACATCACCACCCGGCGCGAGGGCAACGACGTGGTGGTGCGCATCAAGGACACGGGGCGCGGCATGACGCCGGAGACGATCTCCAAGCTCTTCACGCCCTTCTTCACGACCAAGCCGGCCGGCGAGGGCACCGGCCTGGGCCTGTCCATCTGCTACGCCATCATCAACCGCCACAAGGGCCGCATCGAGGTGGACAGTGAGCTCGGGAAGGGCACCACCTTCTCGGTGCACGTGCCCCTCACCGAGGCCTGAGGCCCACGGGCCCTACGCGCGGCCCGCGAGCAGGTCCTCCCTCTGGCGCGTGAGCACCTTGCCCAGCAGGTTCTGACCCCGCCACTGCGAAGGGTTCTGGATGCTCAGCGGGGCGGCTCGAGCGAGAGGATGCTCGGCACGTGCTCGGGTGCCGAGAGCCTCAGCAGGCCGTAGCCGATGCCCGCCAGCCCCATGAGCAGCCCGGGGCTCTCGCTGCCTCGGGGCAGGCCGCAGCGCCAGCCCCCCTCCCGGCCCTGGCGGACGACGACGGCTGCACGCTGCAGCGCCGCCTGGGTCCAGCGCGGCTCGCCTAGCACCTTGCCCGCCAGGTTCAGCACCTCAATGGCTCCCAGGTCTCCGTGGCACAGGCAGTGGCTGCCGCCGAAGCCCGAGCGCAGCGTCGTCTCGAGCGCCGTGGAGAGCTCCGCGCGAACCTCCGGGCCGTCCAGGTGCCGCAGCGAGAGCAGCCGCCCGAACGCAATGCCCGGCGCGCCATGGCACCACATGACCATCGAGCGGGTGTCGGTGACACCGGGGGCCCGCAGGTCCTTCCAGTTGCGGCGCTCGGGCACGAAGAGCGACCGGTCGTAGGCGAGCCCGCGGTGTGCGAACTCCGCATAGCGCGCGTCCCCTGTCGCCTCGGCCAGCTCCAGCAGGGCCCAGCAGATGCCCGCCGCGCCATGGGAGAAGCCTCCCAGCGGTAGCGGCCCCGCCTCGCCCTTCCAGCCGACGGCTCCCTCCGAGAGAGGCAGGGCCGTGGCCACGAGCCGCTCTCCACAGCGCCGTGCCGCCTCCAGCAGCCTCGCGTCCTTCGTCCTCTGGTAGAGGCCGAGCAGCGCCACCGCGAGCCCCGCCGAGCCGCTCAGCAGATCCAGCCGGGTGTCAGTGTCGATGAGCGCCTCCAGGGCGGGCACCCCGGCCAGGAGCTCGTCCATCAGCGCGGGCTCGTTCCAGAGCGCTGCCAGGTGGCCGAGGATGTAAACGGCGGAGCCGTGGCCCACGAACACCCCGGCGCCCGTGCTGGTGTCCCGCCCGGGCTTGCGCCAGTCCTCCCGCACCGGCTCCAGGGCCGCGCGCGCCAGCTCCTCGAAGTCGGCGCGCCCTGTCCGCTTCGCGAGGTACCCGAAGAAGAGCGCCAGGCCCCCCAGCCCCTCATAGAGATCCATGCCACTGGGCGACAGGCTCCACCGCCACTGCTGGAGATCCTCCAGGTTCAGGCCGATCCAGCAGGCATCCCGGGTCCCTCGGATCGCCTTGGCCGCGAGGTCCTCTCCAAGGGAGACCGCGGCGGCCAGACACTCCTCGGGCGTCGCGACGGGCAGGGCCTCCTCCTCGGCCGAGGCAGCGGCGGCTCTCGCGGGAGCCCGCCCCTTGTCGAGCGAGACCATCGCCTTGCGGATGAAGGACACCTGCAGCGCGCAGTCCCGCTCATCCATCCGCTCGAGCCGCCGCAGGACCTCGCCCAGGCTGTCACGCGTGAAGTAGTCCGGGATGCACTCGCCGGTGCTGCTCCACAGGTGGCGCTCGCCGGGACGCGCGAAGAAGAAGGGGATGTCTCCCAGGCGAAGATCCGCGTGCTCGAAGGGGACGAGCCGGCGCAGCACGGGAATGTGGGTCGCCTCCGCCCACAGGTGATCGAGCACCCGGTCTCGCTCCAGGCCATCGCGGAGGAAGTCCGGGTGGTGGCTCTCCTGGAGGAGCATGGCGTAGCGCTGGGTGGGGCGGGCGATGTACCGGACCTCCACGTGGGCGAAGACACGCAGGCGCGGCGCCAGCGCCTCACGCCGGCTCGCCAGCAGTGCGTACGTCTCCTGGAAGCCCTGGACGAGCTCCTCGGTGAACTCGCTGGGGTCCACCGGCGTCTCTCCGAGCGTGGGGCGGTTGTTCGAGCCTCCCATCAGGCCCTGGCGGCGAACCACCCGCATGGTGTCACTCCCCGGGTCCTCCACCATGGGCATCCGCTGGGGGATGAGCTGTCCGGCCTCGCCTCCCAGCCCGCTGATGTCGAGCCCCGCCCTGCCCTCACGGCCGAAGAGGAAGATGGGCAGCATGCCCACGGCGACGATGGACTGATCCAGCAGCATCCAGGCTCGCGCGCGGGCCTTCTCGGCGAGGTCGGCGGGCGGCCGGTGGTGGAAGAGCGCCTCGAGATCCACCAGCACGGGCGACTCCCCCGCGGCGATGAGGTTCTCGAAGTGGAAGTCCACGGCGGACAACAGGTGCAGCAGCGCCAGGAGGCTGCCCTGCCGCCAATAGAAGCGCTGGAGCGCCTCGCGCGAGTCACAGCCGGTGGCCTGCACGAACTCGACCCAGCCGTGGCTCCCACGGTCCACGACGGTGAGCACGCGGTGTGGATGGCGTGGCCCTTGCCCGTTGAGCCACTGGAGGAGCTGCTGGAAGTGCACGTCCACCTCCAGGGACTTCGGCTTGTAGACGAGCCGCAGCCCTGAGCTGAACCCCAGCAGGAAGACGCCGCGGCCTCGCCGGTGCAGGTCCGAGATGCCGCCCTGCAGCACGACGAGCGTGCCGAGCTCACGCCCGGAGAGGAACGTCCGCTCCAGCAGCTCGCGGTCCGCGGCGAGGTGCCCCAGCATCTCCAGGCTGCTGTCCTGCCAGCGCTCCAGGGCCGTGACCATCAGCCGGGCGAGCACGGGGTACTCCTCCAGCAGCGCCGCGCGTGCGTGGGGCTCCTGGAGCAGGACCGTGGAGAAGTGGTGGAACCGCTCTTGAGGCGTGTTCCCCGGGAGCCGCTCCATCATCCGGGCCACGTTGAGCTCCAGGATGAGGACGCGGGTGGCGAGCTCATGGAGCCGGACGGCCAGCGCCTCCAACAGCGTGGCCTCGATCCTGGGGGTGACGAGCGGATCCTTTGAGGGGTGGCGCACGCTCAGCTCCGCGAGGCCCGCCTGGAGCCGCGCCGCGCCGAGCCGGAGGAACGGGTGGAGGATGCCGGAGAACGGCAGCCCCGGCTGCCCGGGGCTGGCGGGCGCGGAGAGCGAGGGGGGGAGTGGCCTCTCCGTGTGCCGATCCGCGAGGACCTCCTGGAGGAGCTCCTCCCAGGATTGGCCGGGGGGGCTGCTGACCTCGCTCTCCGCGCGCGCCAGGACATGAAGGAAGCTCTCTCGATCGAGCCCGACACTCCTCAGGCGCTCTTCCAGCGTCCCCTCATCGGCGGACATGACCTGGCGCCAGGCGCTCGCGCGGCGTTCGGCCTGGCGGAGCGAGTCCTCGCTCCCTGGCGGTGAGGCGGCCTTCTCCGACAGCGCCCGCTCGTGGAGGAACGTCGCCTTCTTCCAGGGAGATACGGGTGAGAGCGCGTGCATGGTGACTCGTCGGAGGAGGGGGAGTGCTTCGTTCAGGAGGCAGGGGCCGGTCAGAACGCTTCAACGATGGGGCACACGATGATCCCGCAGGTGGCCTGAACAGGTCCGGTGCAGCCGGTGTTGCCACCGATCGTCTTGGGCCAGAGCCCGCCGACGATCTCGTGCAGCGTCTCCTCGTCGAGCTCGGTCATGGGCTCGCCCGAGGGGCTGTCTGGGAGGGAGGCCCGCTGCTCAGCGGAGAGGCGGGCTCGGAACTCCGGGTCTTTCCAGGCGCGGATGATCAGCTCAGTGTTCATGGGATTCTCCTGTGTGAGCCCGCGCCGTCACTGGAGCGGACACCCAGAAGGAGTTCCTGGAAGCCGTTTGTGACTTCCGCCCGAGGTGGGCTCCACTCACGCCCTTCGAGGGAGCCCACGCTCGCGGCGGATGGCTCAGTACCGCGCCACGTTGAGCTGGCCGAGGGTGGCCAGGTCCGCCGGGTTGACGAAGACGGTTCGGGTCGTCGTGGGCTTCGTGAAGGTGCCGCCTGTGTACGGCGAACAGATGCACCCGTCGAAGTCGTAGTAGGCACCACCGCCGACGGCGTCCTCGAGGTCTCTCTCGTTCAGCTCGGTGAAGGCCGGGCCGGCTGGGCACTCGGGCAGCGACGCGCGCTCCTCGGTGCTGAGGCTCGCGCGGAACTCCGGATCCTTCCAGGCCCGGATGATGGTCTCTCGCTTCATGTCCCTGCTCCTTGCATTGCCCATGAGTGGGCAACCAGAGGGAGTGGGCTCCTGGCTCCTTGTGACGGAGGCTCTGGGCCCTCCGCCGCAGGCCCGTCACAACGGGCGGCTGCCGCTCTCCACCTGGAGGCCCCTGAGAGGGCCGGACCAGGAGATGACGCCATGAAGAAGGACCTGATCGTTCGCGCTTGGAAGGATCCCGAGTTCCGTGCCCAGCTCTCGACCGAGGAGCGCGCGGCCCTGCCCGAGTGCCCCGCAGGCAGGTCGCTCACGGACCTTGATGGGGGTAGCCTGGCGGAGGTCGTCGGCGGCAACCTGGGGCCGGACCAGAACATCAACGACTTCCCGCCCCGGCTGAGCCCCTACATCAGCGCCAACCCCTACGTTCGGCTGGATGGCCGGGCTGCCTTCCAGGTGGCCGCGTTCCGCTACTGAAGTTCGAGACCACTAGGTCCCGGGCTCTCACTCAAGGGATCCTGCGGTCCTCGCGCGGCTCAAGCAGAAGCAGGAGGAAGAACCTTGAATGGCGGGTTCCGCTGCCCCCAAGCCTGGATGCTCGCGAACAGCTTCGTGTGTAGGAAGTAGCTCTCTTCGTACGCGAGACGGAGTTGCTGCTCCAGCCTCTCTCCATGGACATCTGCGTCATTGTTCCTGCCGAGCACGCGCCGCAAGCCGATGGACAAGAGTTCGACCAGATCATGGCCGCAGCAGACGTGCCACGCATCGTGCACCGGGTCTTTGATCTGATCGATGCCGGCTTCCAGCTCCGCGACAGAAGGAACCACACCAGCGCGCCCTCCCTGGTGCCGCCTGACTTCTTCGAGCAGCCCCCTTGGCTCGAAGCTGAAGTCCTTCTCTCGAACAAACGCCTTGAAGCTCAGTCCCTCGAACTTCAGAGCCCACTGGCGGCGAGCCGATACCCACCTCAAGTATCCAATTACCTTGCCGATAGAGAGCAGGTGCTCCACCACCTCGCCCCGTCTCTCAGCTTGAAAGGAACTGATCAGGTCTTCCTCGCCCAGTTCACGGAGCAGATGGCCCATAGCGGGAGAATTCAGCATCATGCACTCAACGTCATGATGATCTGTAACAAGGATATTCGGGCTGGGGGGCTCTTTCCGTTCCAGAACTTCGAAGTCCGCGTCAACGATGCCCAGAGCTCCGTGGAAGTTCGTCCGATCCAGTTCGAGGATCACCTCGACGACCCTGGGCCTACCATGGGCTACCATGATGTTGCAGCTCTCCGAGTTGGTGTATCGGCCAAAGAACGCTTTGTCGTCCTGTCCCTCGACAAGCAGGTAGGCCCTGGTCGGGTACTGCGAACGCTTCATCCGAATGCTGTTGGCGATGTTGATGGCGGCCCGCTCTTGCATCGACATCGCTCACCCTTTGCGCAGCTCGGCCGGGCCCTTCAGCTCTACCGTCAAATCCCAATGATCTCCGATGATCTCTGGAGAATGTGTCGCGATCACGACATCGATCTCCGAAAGTTTGACCACCTCGCTCAAGTCCTCAAGGAACTTCTCCTGCCAAGCGACATGCAGTGAGATTTCTGGTTCATCGATCAGGATCAACTCATCCTTGCGAAGCTGAAACAGCAACTCGTAAAACAATATAATCTCATGCTGCTCGCCCGATGAGAGATCTGCTGGTCTCAACCGTGCCCCTGTGGCCGAGGTGAAGACGAAGCCCTGTTGGCTGTGAATTGCAAGCTTCTTGTGAAGAAACCGCTCATTAATAATACGCGTAAAGAGTTCAACCTTTGATGCCATTTCGTCAAAGATGGAGAGTTTATTTTCCATATCCTCGACGTAAACGGTCAGCACATCTCTCTTTGCTTCAATTGCTTCGACCGAGGGATCATTGAGGTCCAACTCCTGCTCCGGCTTGAGAAACCCCAGATGTGTCAAGGCTGAGCGCTTCTGCTCTAGCTTCGCCAGTTTCTCGCGTAGACTTTCCGCCGAGAGTGGTTCTGCTTTCACCCGCCTCAACAAGCGCGCAGGGAACGTGCGATCAAATTCTTGAGAGCGCGTCGCATACTCAGCTAACTTTTGCCGGATTCGGGCTGATAGATCTTCCGAATAAACCTGAACAGTCGGCTTGAGATCATCTTCACCTCGATCCTCATCGAATTGAAAGAGATCTAGGCGCTGGGTGCGGATAAGGCGAACCTTTGGAAGATGGTCGCGTGCCTCCGCAAGCCACCCAGGCTCGTCATGATTGCTTTCCAATGCACCATCAGCAGTGTCCGGAGTATGAAGGGGTATAATGACGGGTTCGGTATGTTTACGCCGCTCTAATCTCAACCAATACCGTGGTTTTTCACCCGCTTCCGTCAACTTGACTTGAATTATCGGTCGCTGCTGCTTTGCATCGCTTTGATCTGAGTGCTCCTTACGAACCACCGTCATGCTGAGGTCACTGTCTGCCTCGACGGTAAAGGTGGCGAAAGGAACCTCGCGGAAGAGCGCGTATTCGCCTGAAATAAGCGCTTCCATCATCTTCAGTACGACTGTCTTCCCGAACCCATTCGGGCCGTGGATGATGGTCATCCGCTCATCCAGATTGAGCCGAATCTCATGGTCGAAGAGTCCGAACAGTTTGGTGACCTGCACCCTGGCCAGTCGCATGACGTCGAGAGACGCACGCGCGCGCGACCCTTGTCAAGCACCTTGCGGCACAACGTAACACCATGCCGCCATGGCACTCGATGAGGCTTGGAAAACTTCGGCTTAGGGGGTGCCGCGCTTCGTCATGTCGAAGAGGGCGCGGGCCTGGGGACCCAGGAAGCCGTCGAAGTGGGGCGCGCGCTGGGCGATCTCGAAGTAGGCATAGGGCCACGGGCGCGTGCCGCCTCCCGCGAGCACCACGGGCAGCGGCGCCGCGTGCGTGGCCGTCTGCCGCAGCGCCGTCCCCGGTGCGCCTTCGATGTCCGCCTTCATGGGCACGCCGGCCTCGCGCATCTTCCGCTGCCACACCTCTATGTCGTCCACCGAGCCCGTGAAGTGGTTCACCTTGCGCCCGAAGGCCAGCAGCCAGGCGCCGTACTGGGACTCCTTCTCCAGCTCCAACAGCGCGGACTCCTGCGGCGGGGGAGGCGCCGAGAACCAGCCGGCCAGCGCCTCCACGGCCTCGGGCGGCGGCGGATCCTCGGGCAGCGTGGAGAGGAGCTGCTGGGCTCGCGGCGAGAGCCTCTCGGCCCTCAGCTCGGAGATGAAGACGCGCGGCAGCTTGTCCGGATGGGCCATGTAGATGGCCTCCAGGTGTGTGTCCGGAAAGCTGTACCCGCCCGCGCGCTGCCAGCCCAAGCGCTCGAAGACACGCTCGAACGTCGCGATGCCGCCGCCGGGCCGCGCCAGCGTGCGCAGCGCGACGTGGTCATTGCGGAAGCTGCCCCCGGACAGCTGGACGAACGTGCGCGCGTAGGGCACTTCGGCGGCATAGCGGTCCCACAGCAAGTCCAACAGGCGCGTGGCGGCAGAGCTCATGCGCGCGCTTCATAGCCGTCCCGCGCGCCGGAGACGAGCCGCTCGTTCACTTCCGGCGGTAGCGCACCACCGTCACCTCCAGCTCCCCTGCCCCGCCCTCCAGCGCCCCGCGCATCACCTCCAGCGCTCGCGCCTCGTCGAAGCCGCCGCTGCCCGCGCCGATGACGGGGAACGCCACCGAGTGGAACCCGTGCTCCCGTGCCCTCATGAGCGCGTTGGCCACCGAGTCCCGGATGGACTGCTCCGACGCGCGCCACAGCAGGTTGATGCCGGCCACGTGGATGATGCCCTTGTAGGGCAGCCGCCCCGCGGAGGTGACCACCGCCGTGCCCAGCGGCATGGGGCCCACGCGCGCCAGCTCGCGGAAGGGCTGGTAGCCCGCGCGTCGCTTGATGGCTCCAGACACACCCTGCGGCAGCAGCAGCCACCAGGGGATGATGTTCCGGTTCCACGCGTTAACGATGGCGTCCACGCGCTGGTCCAGCAGGTCGCCCTCGACGACTCGCACCATCCCTCTCCTCCAGGCTCAGCGCCCACTTCCTTATATAGGCACAACGGACGCTGGCGTCTGGCTCGTCCGCGCATTACCCCTGCGCGCCATGACGATGACCAAGGTGGCAGCAGTGTTCGGAGTAGGACCGGGCCTGGGCGCTTCGGTGGCGCGGCGCTTCGCACGGGAGGGCTACGCGATGGGGCTGCTCGCGCGCGGAGAGGCCTCCCTGCGCGAGGTCCACGCGGAGCTCTCCCGGGACGGAGGGCGCGCTGGCGTGTTCCCCGCGGACGCCGGAGACGCCGGCTCCGTCTCCGCCGCGTTCTCCCGGCTGCGCGCGGAGCTGGGGCCTCCGGAGGTGCTCGTCTACAACGCGGGCGCCTTCCAGATGGGCGGCATCCTGGAGCTCGACCCCGCGGCCTTCGAGTCCGCGTGGCGGGTGAACTGCCTCGGCGGCTTGCTCTGCGCCCGCGAGGTGCTCCCCTCCATGCTCGAGCGCGGACGCGGCACCTTGCTCTTCACCGGCGCCACCGCCTCGCTGCGCGGGAGCGCCCGCTTCGCAGGCCTCGCCGTGGGCAAGTTCGGGCTGCGCGCCCTGGCCCAGTCCCTGGCCCGTGAGTTCGGGCCTCGCGGCATCCACGTGGCCCATGTCGTCATCGACGGGCAGATCGACACCGCTCGCGTGCGCGGCATGGCGCCGGGCCGTGACGCCTCGACGATGCTCGCTCCGGACGCCATCGCCGAGACCTACTGGCAGCTCCACCAGCAGCACCCCACCGCGTGGACCCAGGAGTTGGATTTGCGCCCCGCTCCCGAGAAGTTCTAGTAACACCCGGGACTCACCCGCGATGCCGCTGAGCAGCGCGGTAGAGCTGGGTGAGGGAGAAGTCCAGCAAGGACTGGCAGGAGCGCATGTACTTGTGGGCGCGCACGAAGGGCAGCCACACGCGCGAGCCGACGCGCACCTGAGACTCCTCCAACTTCTTGCGGGGAATCCACTGGCCTCCCAGGTTTTGCACCAGCACCTCGCCCAGGTAGGCACCGATGGCGGGCACCAGGTGGGTATCAATCTTGTCCCGTTCGAAGGACTCCGGGAAGCTCCAGACCCAGAAGTGGAAGTCCGCGTCGGTGAGGGATTGGGGTGTCTGCTCGAAGACGGAGGGCACCTCGGAGTGCAGAATGGCCACCAGGGACTCGGCCATCCGTGAGTAATGCTCCAGGGCCTTCTTCGTGTCCGGCACGTCCGAGGGCAGGGCGGCGTCGGCGGGCAACCACTCCTCCGGTTCCGGGAACGGGTGGTCATTGAACTCGGCGATCTTGCGCTGGCGCTCGCTGATGAAGGCGTGGTCCACCAGGCGAGAGAGGAAGGGCGCCACGTCCGGGGGGAAGCGGGGCTCCACGGGAGCGAGGGTGGCGTTGCGCTGGTGGAGGGAGCGCAGCACGGTGTCGAAGTCCAACTCCGGGCGCAGGTGGACGAAGGCGCGGGCTTGAGCCAGGCGGGCCTCGGGGTGGGTGAAGTGGGCGGCGATGGGCCAGGTGACGAGCAGCACGCAGCCGTTGGGCAACTCCTCCACCCGGTGAGCGGGGGTGGACAGCAGGCGCTCGCGGCCCAGGAGGTTCACCAGCTTGGGACCGAAGACGTTGAGCCAGAACACCTCGTAGAGCTTGTCGAACCCATCGCGGATGCTGGTCTCTTGGTTCCGGCCGAAGCGGGGTGAGTCCGCTAACTGGCTATCGGCGTCGCTGCCTGCGAAGGCATGCGAGACGGGGTAGTGGCAGGCCCAGGCGCGCACCAACTCCACGAACTGGTAGCAGCGCTCCTGCTCGGTGAACAAAGAGAGCGGCTGCACCTCCAGCGTGACTCTCAGCCCAGGAGCGCGAGGCGGTAGCTCGAAACTGGGCCACAAGGACACAGCGGGCCAGGCCGTCCGGCCGAGCACCATGGAAGTGAAGTTTCCGTCGCGCTTCTCCTCCAAGGCCTTCCAGATGGCGGGGCGGGAGTACTTGCGCCGCCGCTTGCCCTCGACCACGTCTGGCATCCACCCTTCGGCGTACTGTTCAAGCGCGTGGAAAAACGGTTCCAACGCGCGCTCCAGCGCCACCTGGGAGTCGAAGGAACCGTCGAAGGAGAGCCACAAGCTATCCTCCGGCGGCAAATCCCGTAACTGCAGCCGCTTCATTGAAACACCACCTCCACTTCCGGGACTTTCTCTTTGACTTTCTTCACTGCGGCATCAAGAGCTTCCTGCTTGGGCATGAGGCCGCCCCTCTCGTAGAGGAGGCGGACGCGCTGCACCTGCACGCTGCCCTTGAGCGAGGGGCGCCGGATGTCCACCTCGCCGCCGTAATACTCCAGGGCGGCTCGCGCATCCATCAACAGGGGTGCCTCCAGTGCTTCGTCCGCGAGCGGCTTGAGGTTACGGCTCTTGAAGCTGAAGGTCTCCACGTGGGGAGCCCAGCCTGGGAGAGGCCGCTCCTCGATGACGAGCACGTCCGCGAAGCGCACGCTGGTCCCCTTGGCCTTGGACAGGCCCACGTGCACCTCGATGCGCGGCTGGGTGAAGGCGCTCAGCCACTGACGCTGGGCTGGCGGCAGGGCGGCGTCCTCGCGCAGCAGGGAGATCATGAAGCGCTCGAAGGCCAGCCCGCGTGCAAAATCGCCGCGCAAGCGCTCATAGGCCTCCCAGCGCAGAGGGCCCTTGGCTGGCTTGCCCTCCTCCAACAGCGCTAGGCGCATGCGGCGGTAGGCAAGGTAGTCATTCCAGAGGGCCGAGCCTTCGGGCACCCCGGGCGGCGGTGTCTCGAGCGTGGCCTGGAGCTTGCGCAGCAGGGCGGGATCCGCGGGCAGGCGGGGGCCCTGCGTCTCCAGTTCGGCTTGGAGCAGTTTGGCCTCGACCACCTCGCGGGTGTGCCCCGCCGCCTCGTCCACCAGCGAGGCCAACCCTCCCAGTGCTCCGCCTGAGGTGGGCCTGGGCTCGGCGGCGCCGGTGCTCTCGGGCAGGGCCTTGGCCAGAGTGGCCTGCGCCCGCGCCACGTTCCCCCGGGCCTCGTACAGGGCGACTGCCGCGGGCTCGCCTCCCACGGTGACGAACACCGAGGCCTCGCGGCTGGCGCGCACGTAGCGGGCTACCTCCGCCACCCCGTCCAGCCCCAGCCGCTCCACCAGCTGCCACGCCACGTGCCGCAGCGTCTCCAGCCGCAGCTCTGGCAGCCGCGGGCGCATGGCGGCCCCTTCCGTCGAGGCCAGGTAGCGGGCGCCCTTGCCTGTGGCGTAGAGCGCCACCAGCAGGGCCGCGGGCGCCAGCTCCCGGGTGGCCTGCTCGTACTGCCCCTCTTGCAGCGACTGCAGCCCGTGCACCGTGCCGTCGCCCAGGTGGTAGAAGCCCAGCGGCACCCCGAACGTGAGCGTGTCGAAGCTGCCCAGCGCCACGTTGCCCGGCGCAAAGTGCTCCAGTGCCATCACCTGTTCCAGTTGGTGCACGGCCTGCTGGTAGACTGGAGGCAGCTGCTGGGCCTGAGCGCTCATGCGCGTGAAGCGTGCCCCGTCGCTCACCGGGGAGGTGTTGAGCGCGTCCCGGCTCGCGCGCCCCAGCCCCCGGAGCACATCCCCCGCCTGCTCAGCGCGCTCGGGGTAGGCCGACAGCGGCAGCCCGCGGCGCTCCAACTCCTGGCGCACCGCGGGCATGGTGCCCAGTGTCTGCGAAAGCTGCTTCTGTGTGGCCAGCAGCGTGAGCAACTGGCCCAGCTCGTCATCGCAGGAGGAGTGGAGAATGAAGAGGGCGAACACCTGCGCGAAGGCGCCGTAGTCCTCGGTGGCCTTGAGCAGGAAGGAGGCTCTCTTGTGGGTGAGCACCTCGGCGGCGCGGCTGTCTCGCAGCGGCCCGAGCGCTCCCAGGCGCACCGCGCTCCAGTCCCCCAGCCGCTCCAATACCTCGGCCATGTCCACCGCGCGCTGCAGTTGGAGGAAGCCCGCGGCCGAGCCACACGCCAGCAGGGGCGCCAGCAACTCCTCGTCGCTGGCGGCCCGCTCCGGCCACCCTGCAGGCACGGTGGGGCAGTCCCCCGGGCGTGGTGCTTCAGCCTGCGCGGGGCGGCGGAGCTTGCGGCCCCTGGGCCTGAACTGGCTGTCGAAGGCGGTGATGCCGCGGTTGAAGAGCAGCGCGGGAGCTGAGCTGTGCACCGGGGCGCAGCCGCTGGCCAGCAGCACCGCGCTCAGCAGCAGCGCCCCATAGCTCCGCCTCATGTTCTGCCATACCGAGCCCAGCGCTGCACTCATGGGACCCCCCAGCGACAAGAGGCCTTCACGCTAGGGTACCGCTCTACCCTGCGGCGATGACGCCTCACATCCTGAGCGGCTCACCTCACCTGTGAGGGCTCTGCGGCGCGCGGCCCGCTCCCACTCGCCGCGATGCCTTCGGAAGGTGCGCTGGGCAAGGACTTATGGCGACTGGACGTTCGCCAACGGCGGGAAGGCGATGCCCTCCATGGTGACGCCGCGCTTGCCGCCCACCTCCCGCAACTTGAGCGGTGACGCAACGCCATGAAGGGGAACTCGCAGGGCGAAAAGAAACGGCGGCGCGCGCTCCGAGCACCTTGGAGGGGTTGCTTGTTCGGAAGCACGCGCCGCCGTGAACCGCGGACTGCTGTTCGACACCTTTAAGACGCAGCGCAGAGCGCCGTCATTTCAGGCACGCACCTTGAACAATCGGTCTGACACTCGGCATTCCACCCACATTTGCCTACCCAAAAACAGGCCATTCCAGCCTCCAAAACGTGTGCGCGGTGCACCTACCCGTGGGCTTGTGAGAGAGAGCCAGTGCTGATCTGATCAGGCGCTCGGAGGACTTCTTGCGCGGCAGGCGACGACCCACGGTGACGGATCTCAAGCGCGCGGCGGAGGGCCACGAGCGAGACGGCATGGTCTTCAAGGCCGTGTCGCTCTGGAAGCACGTGCTGAAGCTCGAGCCCAATCGGACCGAGATCCACGAACGCCTCGCCAGCCTCTACGAACGCATGGACCTGCGGCCCGAGGCCCGCGAGCACCTCGAGTCCGTCGCCGAGCACTACGTGGTGCTCTGTGACGCGGACGCGCTGGTGCGCACGCTCGAGCGCATCCAGGTGCTCAACTCGCGGAACCAGGCGGGCTGAGCCCCCGGCTCGCCTGCGCCCAGCGGCGAGCCCTTCACGAGAAGTCGTTGACCCTTCGCGTCAAATCATGTTACCGACCGGTCGGTAGGCTGACGGCTCGGGACGTAACCGGCCGGAAGGAGGACGCACGTGACATCCGTGGGACGCGACGGCGAGCGCTACAAAGCCATCCTGGAGACGGCGGCCCGGCTCATCTGTGAGCGCGGCTACGAGGGCACCTCCATGCAGGAGATCGCCGCCGCGTGCCGGCTGACGAAGGCGGGGCTCTACCACTACATCCAGAACAAGGAGCAGCTGCTCTTCGCCATCATGAGCTACGGGATGGACCTCTTCGAGGGCCAAGTGCTCGCGAAGGTGAGGGACATCGCGGACCCCGTCGAGCGGCTGCGCTCCTGCATGCGGCGCAACATCGAGCTGGTGACGCACGGGGCGGCCAAGGAGGTCATCATCATCCTCCACGAGCACGCCACGCTCACCGGCGAGGCCCGCGAGTACATCGACCAGCGCAAGAAGCAGTACGTGCGCTTCATCGAGAGCGCCTTCACCGAGGCGGTGAAGCTGGGCCGCATGCGCCCGCTGGAGCCCACCATCGTCGCGTTCTCGTTCCTGGGCATGGTGCTGTGGGTCTACAAGTGGTTCAAGCCGGACGGGCGGCTGACGGCGGAGCAGATCATCGACGGCATGGTGGATCTGTTCTTCGCGGGGCTGGCGGCTCCTGGCGCCACCGTCCCCGAGCCCGGCTCCGCTCCGGTGCTCTCGCTGGTGCCTGGGGCGCCTGACGCCGCGAGCGGTGAGAAGCCGTGAGCGCGGCACGCTGGCGCGCTCTGTCCGAGGCGGTGGCCTCCATCCCGGACGGAGCCTCGCTGGTCACGGGTGGCTTCATGCTCGGGCGCGCGCCCATGGCGCTGGTGCTGGAGCTGATCGCCCAGGGCCGGCGCGGCCTGCAGCTCATCTCGCTGCCCAACCCGCTGCCCGCGGAGTTCCTGGTGGCCGGTGGGTGCCTGGCCCGGGTGGAGCTGCCCTTCGGCGCGCTGAACCTGGAGGGCCGCATGCGCCCCATGCCGTGCCTCAAGCGGGCCATCGAGCAGGGCACCCTCGCCTGGCGCGAGCATGATGGGTACCGCATCGTGCAGCGGCTCCGGGCGGCGTCCATGGGCGTGCCGTTCCTCCCCGCGCCGGACGCGGATGTGTCCGAGCTGGCCGAGGCCGAGCCGCTGCGGACGGTGGTCGATCCGTTCTCTGGCCAGTCCGTGCCCGTGGAGCCCGCCTTCTATCCGGACGTCGCGCTCGTGCACGCGCGCGCCGCCGACGAGCGCGGCAACCTCTTCATCGAGGATCCGACGACGGACCTGCTCGTGGTGGGCGCGGCGCGCAGGGTGGTGGCCACCGCCGAGGAGCGCGTCCCCAGGCTCTCGCGCGTCACCGTGCCCGGCTTCCAGGTGGACAGCGTCTCGCTGGCTCCCGGCGGTGCGCTCCCCTCGGGCTGCGCGGGGCTGTACCCGCACAGTGATGGGATGCTCTCGCGCTACCTGGCGCTGGCGGAGGCTGGCCGCGAGGCGGAGTTCCTGCGCTCGCTGCTGGAAGAGCGGAGGGCGGCATGAGGGCCCCACCTGAGGCCACCCCCGCGGAGGCGGTTGTCGCCCTGCTCGCGCGGGAGATCGAGGATGGGGCCGTGGTGGCGACCGGCGTCGCCTCGCCGCTGGCCATCCTCGCCATCGGGGTGGCTCGCGCCACGCATGCACCGGGGCTGACGTACCTGGCCTGTGTGGGCTCGCTGGATCCGGAGCTGCCCGAGCTGCTGCCCTCCTCCGAGGACCTGGGCTACCTGAATGGCCGCTCGGCGGAGATCACCATCCCGGACCTGTTCGACCACGCTCGGCGCGGACGCGTGGACACCGTCTTCTTCGGCGCGGCAGAGGTGGACTCGCAAGGGCGGACGAACATGACCGCCTCGGGCAGCCTGGAGCGGCCCCGCAGCAAGTTCCCTGGCGTGGCGGGCGCGGCCTCGCTCCGGCAGTGGGTGCGCCGGCCGGTGCTGGTCGTTCCCCGCCAGTCGCGCCGCAACCTCGTCCCCGAGGTGCAGGTGGTCACCACCCAGGATCCGCGCCGGACGGTGCGGCTCATCTCCGATCTCGGCGTGTTCGAGCTCGGCGCCAAGGGCGCGCGGCTGCTGGCCCGCCACCCGTGGGTGGACCTCGACACGCTGCTCGAGCGCACCGGCTTCGACCTGTCGCTGGCAGCGCCGCTGCCCACCTCGTCTCTCCCGGATGCCTCCACGCTGGCGGCGATCCGGGCCATGGACCCTCGCAACCTCCGCGATCAGCTCGTGGGGGCCTGAACCCACTGCCAGCCAGGGAGTCACTGCATCCTATGAAGGCCGTCGTTCTTCGTGAGTTTGGCGCATCCCACAACCTGCAGCTGGAGAGCGTCCCCATGCCCAAGCCGGGGCAGGGCGAGGTGCTCATCCAGGTCCACGCCTGCGGCGTCTGCTACCACGACGTCATCAACCGCCGAGGCAACCTGCCGCGCACCCATGTGCCCGCCATCCTCGGCCACGAGGCTGCGGGAGAGGTGGTGGAGGTAGGCCCGGACACGCCCGGTTGGAAGGTGGGCGACCGGGTGGCCACGCTCCAGCGGCTCTCGTGTGGAGAGTGCGCCCTGTGCAAGACCGGGCGCAACAGCCTGTGCCGCAAGGACTCCCGGTTCTTCGGCGAGGAGCTGCCCGGCGGCTATGCGCAGTACCTCGTGGCGCCGGTGGCCGGGCTCGGCCGGGTGCCCGTGGGCATGCCCTGGGCCGAGGCCGCCACCGTCTGCTGCACCACCGGCACCGCCGTGCACACGGTGAGGACGCGCGGGCGCGTGCGCCCCGGGGAGACGGTGCTCATCACCGGCGCAAGCGGCGGGGTGGGCCTGTCGGCGGTCCAGCTGGCGCGGGCCGATGGAGCGCGCGTCATCGCCGTCACCTCCGGCGAGGCCAAGGCCGAGGCCCTGCACGCGGCGGGCGCCCACGAGGTCATCGTCTCCCGAGGGCTGGACTTCGCCGCGGAGGTGCGCCGGCGCACGGCGGGCGAGGGCGTCAACGTGGGCATCGAGATCGTCGGCAGCGCCACCTTCGAGCAGACGCTCAAGTCCATGGCCCCGGGCGGCCGCGTGGTGGTGGTGGGCAACCTGGAGACGGGGTCGGTGAACCTCAACCCGGGCCTGGTCATCGTCAAGGAGATGGAGATCCTCGGCGCCTATGCCACCACCCGCGAGGAGCTGGACGAGGCCCTGCGGCTGACGGCCTCGGGCACGGTGCGCCCCTTCGTGTCGGAGTCTGTACCCCTGGCGGAGGCCGGGCGAGCACACTTCCGCTTGGAGAACCGGGAGATCGCCGGGCGGCTCGTCCTGATTCCTCCCGCGCTACAATGATCACCTGGCGCCCGGCCCTTCAGCGGGCGCTCCCCCCACTGGAATGAAGAACCCACCCATGAAGAAACCCGTCGGAATCGAAGCGCTGGCCATCGCTGCCCCCCGCCGCTACGTGGACATCGAGGATCTGGCGCGGGCCCGCGGAGTGGATCCCGCCAAGTACACCTCGGGCCTGGGCGCGCGGGAGATGGCCGTGGCGGATCCGGGCGAGGACTCGGTGGCGCTGGCGGCCACGGCCGCGGCCCGGCTGCTGCGCTCCAATGATGTGGATCCGTCCCGCATCGGCATGCTGGTGGTGGGCACGGAGACGGGCGTGGACCACTCCAAGCCGGTGGCCTCCCACGTCCAGGGGCTCTTGAAGCTGCCTCGGACGATGCGCGTCTTCGACACCCAGCACGCCTGCTACGGCGGCACCGCGGGGCTGATGGCGGCGGCGGAGTGGATCGCCTCGGGCGCGGCGGCGGGGCGCTCGGCCGTGGTGGTGTGCTCGGACATCGCCCGCTACGGGCTGAACACCGCGGGCGAGCCTACGCAGGGCGCGGGCGCGGTGGCGCTGCTCGTCTCCGAGCAGCCGGACCTGCTCGCGATGGACGTGGGGCTCAACGGCTCGTGCAGCATGGACGTGTATGACTTCTGGCGTCCGCTGGGCCGCCGGGAGGCGGTGGTGGACGGGCACTACTCCATCCAGTGCTACCTGGACGCGCTCTCGGGCGCGTACCGCGGCTGGCGCGAGCGCGCGCTGGCACACGAGGTGGTGCGCTGGGGGCCCTCGCTGCCGGGCGAGCAGCTCGCGCGCATCCTCTACCACGTGCCCTTCTGCAAGATGGCGCGCAAGGCGCACACGCAGCTGAGGCTGTGCGACCTGGAGGATGTGCCCAACGCCTCCGCCACCACCGCCGAGGCGCGCGAGGAGCAGGCCAAGGCCGCATCCAGCTATGACGCGCAGGTGGCCTCCTCGCTGGGGCTCAACGCCCGCATCGGCAACGTGTACACCGCCTCGCTGTACCTGGCGCTGGCGGGGCTGCTGCACGGCGAGGGCGACACGCTGGCCGGGCAGCGCATCGGCCTGATGTCCTACGGCAGCGGCTGCGCGGCGGAGTTCTTCTCCGGCGTGGTGGGCGAGAAGGCCGCGCGGCGCATGGCGCAGGCGGGCGTGGAGGCGATGATGGCCGGCCGCGAGCGCATCTCCATGGCGGAGTACGAGCGCATCATGCAGCTGCCCTACGAGGCGCCGGAGCCGCTGGCGCCCGCCGCGGGGACGTTCCGCCTCGCCGAGATCCGCGACCACAAGCGCCGCTACGTCGAGGGCGCGGCGAGCTGAGTCTCCCCTCCTCCGCGGCGCGCCAAGGCGCCTCCGGAGGAGCGCAGCTGTCCGGCAGGTGGCGGAGCGCCTCGGGAGGCGCTCCTGGGTGGCACCGCTTCTGTATACGCTCCCGTCCATGTCACCGCCCATGGACGAGAGAGCCTTCATTGCGCGTGTCGAGGCCGCGGAGCCGGAGCTGTTCGCCGCCCTCCTGTCTCGCCCCAGCCGGGATGAGGAGCGTGCGCTCCGGGCCTACTTCGGCGATGCCCGCTTCGAGCGGCTCCACACCCTGGCGGTCCGGCGCGCTGGAGCCGCGCGGGGAGCGAGAGTCCCCCGAGGCAACGTCGTCGTGATGCCCGGCATCATGGGCAGCGAGCTGTCCGAGTACTCGGGCACCGACGTGAACCGCATCTGGGTCAACCCGTTGCGCCTGGTGGCCGGGCAGCTGAGGCACCTGCGCCTGGATGACACGGGCCACCCGGAGTTCGACGTCCGTGCCTCGGGCATCCTCAAGCTCTTCTACGGAGAGCTCATCCTCTCCCTCTCGGAGAACTGGAACGTGGAGACGTTCTGGTTCGACTGGCGCAGAGACTTGCGCGACTCGGCCGCCGCGCTCGAGGAGCGGCTGCGGGCGTGGTTCCCCGACAACGCGCCCGTCCACTTCGTCTGCCACTCCATGGGCGGGCTGGTGGCGCGCACCTTCATCCAGTCGTATCCCCAGCGCTGGCGGACGATGTGGGATCGGGATGCCCACCGCCCGGGAGCCCTGGGCGGCCGGCTCATCATGCTGGGTACGCCCAACCACGGCTCGTTCGCGGCGCTCCAGGTCATCACCGGCCTGGAGCCGCTCGTGCGCTGGCTGGCGCGGCTGGACATGAAGGACTCGCTCTCGGAGCTGCTGTCCATCCTCAACACCTTCGTGGGCACCTTCCAGATGCTGCCCTCGCCGCGGGTGCTGAGAGAGCTGGAGCCCCTCTTCCACGCGGACAGCTACGGGGACCTGCGCGTGTCCCAGGCGCGGCTGGACGAGGCCCGGGCGCACATCGATCGGCTGGCGAACATCGTGGACCCCGAGCGGATGATCTCCGTCGCCGGCTACAACAAGCCCACCTACCACGGCCTCACCCGCGCTGATCAGCTCCGCTCCGCCAGTGCGTACACGGTGACCCGAGCGGGAGATGGCCGCGTGCCCCACGTGCTCGGCCTGCTGCAAGGGGTGCCCACCTGGTACGTGGAGTCGGGCCACGCGGCGCTGGCACGCGACGGGCGGGTGCTGGGCGCGCTGGAGGAGCTGCTCGCCACGGGCACCACCTCCCAGCTCTCGCGGACGTCGCCCGTGCCGATGCGCGGCCCGAAGAAGGACGACCTGGGGGCTCGCCGCGAGCTGGAGCAGCAGCGCGCGGAGATGGACGTGGAGCTGGAGCACCTGGTGCAGCAGCTCCAGGCGCGGACCACGCGAGGCTTCGCGCCGCCCTACCTGACGCGGGACGAGGTCCGCATGCAGGACCTGCTCTCCAGCGCGATGCTCGGCACCGCGGAGGCCATCCTCCCGGAGCCACGGCCCGTGGGGCCCGCGCCGCGCCGGGTGAAGGTGGAGCTGCGCGTGGCCCGGGGGTTCATCCAGTCCTTCGACGGAGAGGGGTCCGTGGACGCTGTCTCCGTGGGCCACTACCTGGGCGTCGTCCCCCAGCGGGCGGAGCGGGCGCTGGACGAGGAGATCAGCCGGGCGCTCCTGGAGCGGCAGGGCCGCAAGGGGGAGGAGCTCGAGGAGTCGGACCTGCTGCTGACGCAGTACTCGGAGCGCGGCGTGCTCCGAGGAGATCTCGGCCAGCCCTTCTTCCTGGATGACCCTCGCGCGCCGGGCCGGCTCATCGTGCTTGCGGGCATGGGCGTGCCGGGACGCTTCGGCATGCCCGAGCTGACCGTCACCGTGCGCGAGCTGTTCTGGTCGCTCAGCCGGATGGGCAAGAAGCACCTGGCCACGGTGCTGATCGGCACCGGCGAGGGCAACATCTCGGTGGAGGCGGCAGCGCGGGCCTGGGTGCGCGGCGTGCAGCAGGTGGCGTCCGGCCTGCAGTCCGAGATCCTCAGGCGCATCACCTTCGTGGAGGTGGACGCGGCCAAGGCGCGGGCGCTCCAGCAGGCGCTGATGAGCGAGGCGGCCCGGCTGCGCGCGGACCCTCGCCTCGAGCTCGACTTCGAGCCTCTGCCGGCAGCGGAGCTGCGCCGCACGCTCAAGCCTCCGAAGCAGCACGCCCCGCGCCAGCGCGCCGAGCGCAACCCCATCCCCACGCGCGTGACGCTGGCGCTGGAGAACAAGCGGTACCGCTTCGGGGCCATCACCGAGGGCGCGGCCATCCCGGAGCGGGAGGTGCCCATCGATCCGGTGCTGGTGATGCAGGCCAACGACGAGCTGGCCGCGGAGTGGAAGCCGGCCAAGCAGCTCTACCACGGGCAGTTCCTGGAGCGGCTGCTCGTGCCAGAGGAGCTGCGGGCGGAGTTCTACCGGCACCGGGAGAACCCGGTGGTGCTGATGTTGGACGCGTCGACGGCGCGCGTGCACTGGGAGGCGCTCGCGCAGTCGGACGCGGAGATACCGACGCAGGAGCTCTCGGACAGCGCGGAGGCGGCGCTGGAGCTCTTCCTGGGGACGAGCCGCGGGCTGACGCGCCAGCTGCGGACCACGTTCGCGCCGCCGCCCGAGCCGCCGCCGCCGCCGCGCAAGGTGCTGCGGGTGCTGGTGGTGGCCGACCCCGCCGAGGACAACCACCTGCCGGGCGCGGAGCAGGAGGGGCTGGAGGTGGCGGAGCTCTTCGAGGCCTTCAACCGGGTGTACTCGCACGGGTCCAACCGGGTGGAGGTGGTGCGGCTGTTCGGGCCGCATGACGCGACGCGGACCAACGTGCTGCGCCACCTGCTGATGAAGACGGAGCCCTACGACGTGCTCCACTACGCGGGCCACTGCGTGTACGACGAGACGGACAGGGCCGCCTCGGGCTGGCTGTTCAGCCGGGGCGAGCGGCTGACGGCCAACGAGCTGCGGCGCTTGGACCGCATCCCCCCCTTCGTCTTCTCCAACGCGTGCGAGTCGGGGAAGACGCCGGACCGCTCGGAGCTGCGCTCGGTGGACCTGGCGCCCAGCTTCGCCGAGTCCTTCTTCGCGCGCGGGGTGTCGAACTTCGTGTGCACGGCCTGGCCGGTGGACGACTTCGCGGCACGCCAGTTCGCGCTCACCCTCTACGGTGGGCTGCTGGGCCTGCGGCGCCAGGAGGACCAGTACGAGCGGGGCCCGATGCTACCCATGCACAGTGCCATGATGGCGGCGCGGCGGGCCATCGCGACCACGTCAGCCGGGACGCGGACGTGGGGCGCCTACCAGCACTATGGCAGCCCCTTCCTCCGCCTCTTCGAGCCCTCGGCCTTCCGCGTGCCCGCGCCTGCCCGGCCCGCACGCGCGAAGCCAGCCCCGGCCCGGAAGCCAGCCCCGGCCCGGCGGAGGCGCAAGCCGCGGCGGTAAGGCTATTCTCGGGAGCGCACCTCCTTCCCCGGATATCTCCCCTTCATGACGGACTGGGTCGCTCCCCCTCTGGAAGTCACCAACGTCATCAAGGACTACCCGGGGAGCGTCCGCGCGCTGGACCGGGTGAGCTTCCGGATCGCACCGGGAGAGCGGGCGTGCCTGCTCGGCCCCAACGGCGCGGGGAAGACCACGCTCATCCGGCTGCTCACGGGCGCGCTCAGCCCCTCGGAGGGGCAGGTGCGGCTCTTCGGCCTGGGGGTGGAGAGCGAGGCCTTCCTCCAGGCTCGGCGCCGCGTGGGCATCGTCCCGCAGCTCCCGGGGATGTACCGGGACCTTCGCGTGAGCGACTACCTGCAGCTGGTGAAGAACCTCTACGGCCGGGGCGACATCCCCGAGATGGTGGAGGCCTTCGGGCTTGGGCCCTACACCCGCCGGGCGATGTCGGAGCTGTCCGGGGGGACGCAGCGGCGGCTGTCGCTCGCGGCCGCGCTGCTGGGCTCGCCGGAGGTGCTGCTGCTGGACGAGCCCACCGTGGGGTTGGATCCCGTCTCCATGCGGGACGTGCATGCCTTCCTGCGGCGCTTCATGCCCGGCCGGACGGTGCTGCTGTGCACGCACAACCTCGCCGAGGCCGAGGCGCTGTGCGAGAGCGCCATCATCCTCCAGAAGGGCCGGGTGGTGCTGCACGAGCGGATCTCCGCCCTGCGCCAGCGCGCCCCCGCCACGCTGGTCATGCGGGCCGCGCAGGGGCCCGAGCGGCTGCTGGCGGCGCTGAAGGAGCTGGGCACCTCCGGCCAGCGCGAGGAGGACGGGGTGCTCGTCCCCTCGACGGAGCCCGCCACCCAGGCCCCGGAGCTGCTCCGGCGGCTGCTCGCCGCGGGCGTGGACGTCTACGAGTGCCGGGTCGTCACCCCGAGCCTCGAGCAGCTCTTCCTGGACATCGTGGGGGCGGCCGATGCTCGCGCGTGAAGTGAGGATCCTCTTCCGCAAGGAGCTGCACCAGCTCCTGCGCAACAAGGGGGCACTGCTGACGGCGCTCTTCCTGCCCGTGCTGCTGATGTTGATTGTCCCAATGGCGCAGATCCTCGGCGTGAAGCTTGACCAGCCCAATGAGCTGCCCATCCCTCCCGAAGTCTCGCTCCCCCCAGGGCTCGCGGAGGTGGGCAAGGATCCGCTGGTGGTCGTGCGGCTGCTGCTCACGCCGCTCATCTCGATGGGAGGGCTGCTCACCCCGGCGCTGCTGGCGAACCACACCTTCATCTCGGAGCGGGAGTCGCGCACGCTGGAGCTGCTCGTGGCGCTGCCCGTGCGGGTGGGGCAGATCCTCCAGGCCAAGCTGCTGGCCATCCTCGTGCTCTCCGCCCCCGTATGCCTGGGGCTCTTCGCCGTGGTCGCCGGGTTCATGCTGAGCCGGGGGGTGGGCTCGCCGGGCTATGTGCTCGTCATGGCCGTCATGGTCGCGGCCTCGCTGGCCTTCTCCTGCAGCACCGCCCTGTTCGTCAGCCTGCTGGCGCAGGACATCCGCACCGCGAGCAACCTCACCGGGCTGGTGCTCTCACCCTTCGTCATCGGCGGCTTCGTCGTCATGGCGATGGTGCCCGGCACCACGCTGGCCAGCGCCGTGCTCGCGGGAGCGTTCCTCCTGGGCACGGCGGTGGTCCTGGTGCTCGCGCTGCGCGTGGTCACCTTCGAGCGGATGCTGCGGTGAGCGCCGCTCAGTGCCCCACGGGGGGCATGTAGAACCCGAAGTTCGTCACGTCCCGGTAGCCCATGCGCAGGTAGACGGGACGGCCCGCGTCCGTGGCGTGGAGCACGGTGCGCTCCAGGCCCCAGTGCTGGCGGGCCTCCTCGAGGCCGTGGCGCATGACCGCCTCGGCGTAACCCCGCTGGCGGTACTCCGCGAGCGTGGCCACATAAGCGACGTAGGCGATGCCGTCGATCCGGAGGACCGCTGCTACCGAGACGGGCTTGCCCTCGACATGCCCCACGTAGCCTCGGCAGTCCCCCTGGAACATGATGGGCACGACGACGGACTCGCGCGCTGCCTCCAGGGGCGAGTCATAGGCCAGGGCATTGATGTCCGCGATGTGACGGAGGGCCTCGGGCTCGGTGGCCTGGCGGACCTCGATCGAAGGCAGAGGCCGGATGGGGGGCTGGAGCTGCTCGGCCACCATGCCCATGGCACTCGTGGCTCGCTTCAGCCCGTACGCTTCGAAGATGGCGGGGGCCTTCTCACGCACGCTCGGCGCCAGCCAGTCATCACAGGCGACGTACAGCCATCCTGCCTTGTTGGAGGCGAGACGGCGCGCCGCCGAGGCCACGGAGCGCTCCAGGGCGTCCTCGGTCTCGACGGGCGTGGGGAGGAAGGCTGCGTTCAGCATGGCCCAGGGGGCGTTCGCGGAGGCGATAGAGGCCTCCGGTGTATCGGCCACGTCGCCCCTCGGGCTGCTGACGGCAAAGTGGCGCCAGGCGCCGCGGAACTGGGCGTTGGACTCCGAGATGTCGGCGGTAGACAGGAGAGAGCTCCTGGGAAGGGGGGAGCCTCATCCTAGCGAAGCGGATGGCTCCCCACACCCTGGAGGTTGGGCTCCTGCTTACTGACGATTCAGGTACGCCGAGTGGCAGGAGACGCACGTCTCCACGAGGCGGCCATAGCTGTCGGCGAGCGCCTTGTCGTCCTTCTTCTCGGCCGCGGTGGCGACGGCCTGGGCGCGGTTGCGCGACTCGTCCTGGAGGACGAAGAAGCGCTCGGGCAGCAGGGCGTTCAGATCATCCTCGCCGCCGACGATGGGGCGCACGAGCCGAGGCTCGGAGGAGATGCGCTGGGCAGCGGCCTTGGCCGCGTCGTACTGGAGCAGGGTCACCCCGAACATGAGATCCCGGGCGTCCTGGCCGTGACGCTCCATCTTCCTGCGGAGGAGGGCGCGCGCGGTCTCGGGGATGTAATCGGGCGTGGGGAGGCCCGGCATCTTCGCGTCGCTGGCCTTCTTGGAGGACTGGCTGCTCTTGGGCTTGGTGGGCTCCGCGGCGGCGGCGTGGAAGAAGATGCCCGCGGACAGGAGCCCTGCGAGCACGAAAGGACTACGGGAACGAAACAGTTTCATTGAGTGGCCTCGCTGCGCGGAGTCTAAGCACGGGGAGGGAGCGGATCTGCTGGCCTCTCGGGTAGACCGTGATGCCCCTGACATTACAGCGCCCCTTGCGCGGCTCCATTTCGTGTCAGCCCTGCCCGCTACTTTGGGTTCCGGCACGAAGGAGACACCCGCATGGCCCCATTTCCGGACGTGCTCCCGCTCGCCGAGGTGCCCCTGTTCGTGGAGTACCTCCTGCGCGAGTTCGGTGAGCCCTGCTCCCTCCGAGAAACACCTGTCCACGCCTCCTCCGAGCGCTCCTCCACGGTGCCCCCCATGGAATGGCAGGTCTCCACGTGGACACCCGGCCGCTGGGAGGTGCGCCTCGCCCGGCCCACCGCTCCCACCACGGAGCCGCGGCTCCACGTGAAGTCCCCCGAGGGCTGGTCCCTGCGCTGCACGGGGATGAAGCTGGGGCTGACCCGCTTTCGCATCGACGCGGACAGCGACACCTGGACTCGCATCGACGAGGCCATCCAGAAGTTCTGGTCTCCCGAGCTGGACTGGAGCTGGCCTCCGACCGCGCCCAAGAAGTGGCGCAAGTTCCCGTGCCGCAAGCCCACCGTCAGCATCGTCCGGCATGCCGAGATCATCCCCGGCGCCGAGGTACTCCTGACCGGCCTCGCACCCCAGCAGTTCTCCTTCGTGCTGAGCGTGTCAGGCGAGGGCCGGCCGCTGCCCGTCACCTTCCTGGGGCCCATCGGTCTCAGGTCCTCGGGCAGCTCCGAGCGGTGGATCTGTGATCTGAAGCCGGGCGCTCCCCTGCCCCGCCTGGCCGACGTGTTCCCGGGAGCTGTCGACAGCCCCTACGAGCCGCTGCCGGACGCGCCGAAGCGGGATCGTCTGCTGGACGAGGGGGACCTGCATGGCCTGCTCGTCACGCGTCGAGGGGGCCCCGGGCGGGAGCTCTATGAGGTCCACCGCTCGCTGCAGGACCTCGTGAGGGAGTGCCGGTTCGTGCTCGGGCCTTCGGAGCAGGTGGCGGCGCTGGTCCCGGAAGACCCGACGGTGTGGACCGTGGAGTGGGCGGTCAACGGGAACTACAACTACGTGGCCGGCCACCCGGGCAGCTTCTCCAGTGTCTTCGGCCGCTCGCTGCCGCCCTCGCCCGGAGCCACCCGGACCTACGAGCTGCTGCTGCACGGGCTCTCGGAGTCGGCCGCCATGACCTGGCAGACCCGCCTGGCCGATGTGGGGCTCACCCTGCGGGAGCGGCAGCCCATTCGAGGCCACTGAGCCACCTCCGTGCCAGAGCTCACAGCGGATCTCGTCTTTACCCCGTAGCCGATGGACAGGGACTCAGGCCGGAGCCCCGCCCGGCGGCACCTGGCCCAAACCTGTCAGACAAGTAGACAGGTTGCGGGAGACCGCGTCCGGCAGGTGCTCTCTCGTGGCTCAGTCCCAGTCCCAACCGCCGTGAGAGACCTGAACGCCCCCGGGCACCTTGGAGCTCCCCTGCCCCAGCGTGGTGACGAAGTCGCGCACGGCCTTCACCCACTCCAGCTCCCCCAGCGCGTCCAGCAAGCCGCTGCGCTTCAGGTGCTCCCAGGCCACGCGGACGATGGCCTTGCCAAGCCGCACCTTGCTGACAACCTTCTGCATTCCCTCGGCGTCCTCCTTGCCACAGGCCTTCTCCAGGTACTTCAGGTCGTCCTGGCTCTCGTCCGAGAGATCACTCCGCGCGGCGAGCGCCTTCAGCCGCGCCTTGCCCTTCTCCGGCGTCTTGGAGCTGCACTCGGTATAGGCGCGCAGGATGTGGAGCTCGGGCTCGTCGAGGCCGGAGCGCTCCGCCGCGTCCAGGAACCGGCCCATCGCCTGCTGCCCCTTGTCCCACGCCGCGCGAGAGAAGTAGCAGACCGCGAGTGAGCCCTGCGTCAGCACCTCCGTGGAAGCGCCCACGTAGCCCAGCTGCGCGGCAGACAGGCTCAGCTCCTTGCCCGTGAGCAGCTTCAGCCCGGCACTCACCTGCGCCGGCTCCGCCACCGGGCCGAGCGCATCCAGCGCCTGGGCCTCCTTCTCGGCCAGCTCGCACATCCCGCTCATCGCCAGGGTGTACGCCTTCAGCCCATGGAGCTGCGGGGTGAACCCGGGGATCTTCACCTGGGCCGGGTCCATCCGCGTGCCCTCGTAGAGGATGATCTCCGAGGCGATGGGCACCGGGGAGCTGGGGTGCAGCTTCACCAGGGCCAGCGCCACGAAGAGCGCCGCATGGTCCGTGGGGCGGTCCAGGCGGGACACCAGCTCGGGCGACACGCCCAGCGGCGTCAGCACCACCGGCAGCACGGGCGGCAGCGTGTCCTTGTCTCCCGCGAGCACCTCCTTGCCCACCGCGCGCATGTCCCAGAGCGCCTTGCCGAGCCCCGCCATGTCCTTGAGGGACAGCCCCGGGGCCTGCTCCGCCACCGCCGGCTCCCCCTCCTTTCCCTGGAGCGCCTTCACCGAGCGCACCGTCCCGCCCACCAGGGCCAGCAGCCGATCCTTCACCGCCTTCGCCTCGTCCGAGCCGGCGGTCTTCGTCAGCGCCGCCTTCCCGGCCAGGTAGAGGTGCACCTTGAGGGAGTCCAGCTTGTCCTTCAGCTTCTCCTCATCGGTCTTCTTGCCCCAGAACCCCAGGGCGGCGGCAGGCAGGAGCAGCGCGAGGAGCAGGGCGGAGGAGCGGGAGGCGATCATCTCGCGGCCCATTCAAGCATACCGAGCCACCCCCGGAGGGGCAGGCAGCCTCTCCCAGAGGCCCCCTCTTGGGCCCTCCAAGCCCCGGATCCCCCCCAGCAGGGTGGATTTTCGCTCCGGGTCCCATTGACTCCATGCGTTGTCCCCACAGACGATTCGGTCCCGAACGATCCATCCCCCCGGAAGGACGTTCCTCCGCTACCCATCCGTAACGAGGTAAACACCGAATGATGAAACGGGTGTTGATTTCGGGGTGCGCTCTCGCGCTCCTCGCATCCGAAGCCATGGCTCAGGACACGAGCACGGCCGCGCAGGCGCCTCAGACGCCTGCCGCCACCGCGCCGGCTCCCGAGACGTCCGCGGCGCCTACCGAGGCCGCCCCCACCCCTGCCGCAGCCACCCCGGCTCCCGCGGCTCCAGCTCCCGCGACGCAGGCCGCGGCCCCCGGCATGCGCATGCTCCGCGGCCGGACCTTCGACAAGACGTCCAATGACGGCGTGCCGCTGGTGCGCGTCATCATCAAGGGCACGACGAAGGGCACGGAGACGGACGTCAACGGCTACTTCACCCTGGAGATCCCCGAGGGCGCGGTCGTCCTCGACATCTCCAGCCAGGACTACAAGCAGCGCGACGTGCTGGTGCCGCCCAGCCAGAAGAGCGTCAACGTCCCGCTGGATCCGAGCTTCACCGAGGAGCTGGTGGTCGTCGGCCGCGCCTCCGAGGTGGCCCGCAAGAACCTGGCCAACTCCGTGGCCACGGTGAACGCCGAGTCCCTCAGCCGCACCCCCGCGGCCACGGTGGACCAGGCCATCCAGGGCAAGGTGGCCGGCGCCAACATCCAGGCCAACTCCGGCGCGCCCGGCGGCGGCATGCAGATGCGGCTGCGCGGCGTGTCCACCATCAATGGTGAGTCCACCCCGCTCTACGTCATCGACGGCGTCATCATCAGCGACGTGGCCATCGCCTCCGGCATCTTCGCGGTGACGGCCTCCACGGGCGGCTCCAACCCGCAGCCCACCCAGGACAACCAGGTCAACCGCGTCGCGGACATCAACCCCAACGACATCGAGAGCATCGAGATCCTCAAGGGTGCCTCCGCCGCCGCCATCTACGGCTCCAAGGCCAGCAACGGCGTGGTCATCATCAACACCAAGCGCGGCCGGGGCGGCGACGGGCCGAAGATCGAGATCACCCAGCGCCTGGGCATGTACACGCTGGCCAACAAGGTCGGCGCGCGCCGGTTCACCTCCGAGGACGAGGCGGCCGAGGCGTTCGGCGAGCAGGCCCGCGAGTACTACCGCCAGGGCAAGACGTACGACCACGAGGCGCAGCTGGCCGGCCGCAGGGACCTGTCCTCGGAGACGGTGGCCAGCGTGAGCGGCGTGTCCGGAGACACGCGCTACTTCGGCTCGGCGCTGGTGAAGGACGACAACGGCATCATCGGCCACACCGGCTACGAGAAGCAGTCCTTCCGCCTGAACGTGGGGCAGAAGCTGGGCGAGCGGCTGGATGTGACGGCCTCGGCCAACCTGGTCCACACGCTGAGCGACCGCGGCCTCACCAACAACGACAACGCGGGCGTCACCTACCACATGGTGCTGCCCTTCACGCCCAGCTTCTACAACCTGGAGCCGGGCGCGGACGGCACCTACCCGAAGAACCCCTTCATCGGCAGCCTCGCCAACCCGCTGCAGACGGCGGCCCTGGTGAAGAACGACGAGGACGTGTGGCGCATCCTCGCGTCCGGTGACGCGACCCTCAACGTCTACAAGGACAAGACGAGCGAGCTGCGCGTGCTGGCCAACTTCGGCGTGGACCGCTTCCAGCAGGAGAACAACGTCCTCTTCCCGCCCGAGCTGAACTTCGAGCCGGTGGATGACGGCCTGCCGGGCACCTCGCTGGCCGGCACCAGCCAGGTGCGCAACCTCAACGGCGGCCTGAACGTCGTCTACAACATGAAGCCCGAGGGCACCGGCATCAACTCCAACACCACGGCCGGTGTCTCCCTGGAGGAGCGGGAGCTGGACTCGCTCTACGTCATCAGCCGCTACCTCAACGCCGGCCAGCCCAACGTGGACTCGGGCACGCAGATCAACGTGCGGCAGGATCGCCAGTTCGTGCGGGACCGCGGCTACTACCTGCAGGAGGAGGCCATCCTCCTGGACGAGCGCCTCACCCTCATCGGCGCGCTGCGCGGCGAGCAGAGCAGCAACAACGGCAACGTGAACAAGCTGTTCATGTACCCCAAGCTGGCCACCGCCTACCGCGTGCCCTCGTTCAGCCCCCAGGTGGACGAGTTCAAGGTGCGCCTGGCCTACGGTGAGACGGGCAACCAGCCCAAGTACGGCCAGAAGTTCAGCCCGCTGCTGGCCAACAACAACATCGAGGGCAGCCCCGGCATCATCGGCAGCGGCATCTCCGGTGACCCGAACATCCGCCCCGAGCGCCAGCGCGAGGTGGAGGCCGGCCTGGACGCCGTCTTCATGGGCGGCAACATCGTCACCGAGTTCACCCTCTACCAGCGCAACATCAGCGACCTGCTGCTGCAGCGGGCCCTGGCGCCCTCCACCGGCTTCACCACCCAGTTCTTCAACGGTGGCTCGCTGCGCAACCGCGGCGTCGAGGTCATGGTCCAGCTCAACCCGTTCAACGGCGGCGAGTTCGAGTGGGTCTCCAACACCACCTTCACCCTCAACCGCAGCAAGGTGACGGACCTGCCGGTGCCGGGCTTCAACGCCGGCGGCTTCGGCAACGGCCTGGGCGCCTTCCGCATCGAGAAGGACCAGAGCGCCACGCAGATCGTCGGCAACTCCGGCCTGAAGGCGGACGGCACCTGCTGCGAGGTGAAGAAGCTGGGCGACACCGAGCCGGACTTCCGGATGGGCTTCTCCAACACCTTCCGGTACCGGGGCTTCAGCCTCTCCTTCCTGCTCGACTGGCAGAAGGGCAGCGACGTCATCAACCTCACCCGCTTCATCTACGATCTCGGCCAGAACACCCCGGACTTCGTGGAGGCCGGGCAGCAGCGCCTGAAGGACCAGACCACCAACGCCGGCGTGTACATCGAGGACGCCAGCTTCCTGAAGCTGCGCGAGATTACCCTCACGTACCAGCTGCCGGACGCCTGGGTGGTCCAGGTGCCCAAGGTGAAGAGCGCGCGGCTGTCCTTCAGCGCCCGCAACGTGTTCACCGTCAGCGGGTACTCGGGGCTGGATCCGGAGGTGAGCAACTTCGGCAACCAGGCCATCGCCCGCAACATCGACGTGGCTCCGTTCCCGCCGAGCCGCAGCTTCTGGACCTCCATCGATGTGGGGTTCTAACGCCATGAGGAACCGTTCCATGAAGAAGACCGTGCTTGTGGCGCTGTGCGCCTCCACCCTGGGGCTCGGGGCGTGCGACCTCGAAGTGCCAGACCTCAACAACCCCAGCCTGGAGTCCCTGAAGGAGACGCCCACGCCGTCCGCCGTGTACGCGGCTTCCACGGGCCTGCTCATCGGCAGCCGCAGCGGCAAGTCCGCCCAGAACGGCTACGTGGCCCACCTGGGCATCCTCGGCCGCGAGTCCTACACGTTCGACGCGGCGGATCCGCGCTTCGTCACCGAGATGCTGGCCTCGCCCTCGCTGGATCCGGGCAGCCCCGCCTTCGGTGGCAACCTGTGGACGCAGCCCTACGCCAACATCGGCAACGCCAACACGGTGCTGGTGGCGCTCGACAAGGTGAGCGGCGTGGAGGCCCAGGACAAGGAGGCCATCCGCGGCTTCGCCAAGACGATGCAGGCGCTGGACTTCCTGATGGTCGCCGTCACCCGTGACACCAACGGCGGTCCCATCGACGTGGCCGACGGCATCAAGCGGCTGGGCGACATCGAGAACAGGGAGAAGCTGCTCGAGCACGTCTCCACGCTGCTGGACGAGTCCAAGGCCCACCTGGAGGCGGCTGGCGAGCAGTTCCCGTTCCCGCTCAGCAGCGGCTTCACGGGCTACGACACGCCCGCCACCTTCGTGAAGTTCAACCGCGCGGTGAAGGCGCGGACGGAGGTGTACCGGCAGAACTGGACGGCGGCGCTGCAGGCCCTGAGCGAGTCCTTCCTGGACAAGACCAAGCCGCTGACGGAGGGCGTCTACTACGCCTACGGCACGGGCTCGGGTGATGCCACCAACGGGCTGACCAGCCCCAACCTCTTCGCCCACCCCTCCCTCATCACGGACGCCGTCTCGGACCCCGACCGCCACAAGGCGAGCTGCACCGAGGACGCCGCGCTGCCGTTCAAGTGCCTGGATGACCGGATCAGCCGCAAGATCACGGTGACGGACGCGCGCACCTACCAGGGCCTCACCTCCAAGTACATGTTCCGCATGTACGAGAGCAACTCGGCGCCGGTGCCCATCATCCGCAACGAGGACCTCCTCCTCCTGAGGGCCGAGGCCAACATCCAGCTGGGCAACTTCACCCCCGCCGAGGAGGACATCAACTTCGTCCGCCAGAGCTCGGGCGGGCTGCCGCCGGTGACGCTGGTGGGCGAGAACGCGGTGGATATCCTGCTGAACGAGCGCCGCTACTCGCTGCTGTTCGAGGGCGGGCACCGGTGGATTGACATGCGCCGCTACGGCAAGTTGCAGTCGCTGCCCAAGGACAAGCCGGAGCACTTCATCCACGAGCGCTTCCCCATCCCCGTGGCCGAGACGGACGCGCGCAAGTAGCCCAACGCCCGCCCGCTCCAGGGACCCCCGCCGTGCCGCGCCCTGCGGCCCGGTGTGGGGTCCCTTCTTTTTTCCGGACTTCACCGGGAGCGAAATGGCCTCCCGGCGGGCTAGAGTGCCGGCGGCCTCTGGGGTTCCACGGAATAGAGGTCTTCCACATTTGGAGGAGCATCATGGGAATGAAGCATTTCGCTCCCGCGGCGCTGTTGCTCTGGGGCGCGACCCCAGTGCTGGGGGCGCAGCAGGGCCAGGCCGTCACGCAGCAGGCCGCGGACCGCGAGCAGTGGATCACCCTGGGCGAGGACACCCTGGTGCCGGTGCTGGCGGCGCTGCGCGGGGCGGGCTGGCAGCAGCCGGGCGCGGTGCCGGTGAAGAACGGCGTGGCGGCGCTGAAGGTGAAGGAGTCGCAGCTGCCGGTGATCGCCAAGGTGATGCACGACAAGTACAACCGGTGCGCCGGCTTCATCTCCCATGACTCGGAGCAGGAGGCGCAGACGGCGATGGACACGGCGAGCACGCCGGTGCCCACTCAGTCGCTGGTCAGCTACACCCTCGACAACGGGGCGACGGTGGGCGCGCTGTTCAGCGAGCTGCAGGAGCTGAACCTCCGCAACACCATCACCACGATGTCCAACTACAACAACCGGTACTACACCGCGACGACGGGTGTGGACTCGGCCAACTGGCTGAAGTCTCACTGGGAGAGCCTGGCGGCGGGGCGGCCGGACGTGAGCGTCGCCACCTTCACGCACCCGACCTGGGCGCAGCCCTCCGTCATCCTCACCATCACCGGCAGCAGCCTGCCGAACGAGGTGGTGGTGCTGGGCGGGCACCTGGACTCGATCAACGGCAGCAGCCCCTCCACCGGCCGGGCGCCGGGCTCGGATGACGACGCCTCGGGCATCGCCTCGCTCACGGAGGTGATTCGGGCGGCGATGGCCATGGGCTACCGGCCGGCGCGCACGGTGAAGTTCATGGGCTATGCGGCCGAGGAGGTGGGCCTGAAGGGCTCCAAGGAGATCGCCCTCTGGCACAAGAACAACGCGGTGAACGTGGTGGGCGTGCTGCAGCTGGACATGACGAACTACCACGGCTCGAGCGTGGACATCGGCCTGCTGACGGACAACGTCAACGCGGCGCAGAACACGTTCCTCACCAACATCATCGACACGTACGCGATTGGCACGTGGGCGAACACGGCATGCGGCTACGGGTGCTCGGACCACGTGTCGTGGACGAACAACGGGTATGCCTCGTCGCTGCCCTTCGAGTCGCTGATGGCGGATGACAACCCGACCATCCACACGACGAACGACACGCTGGCGCAGAGCGGTGGCACGGCGGCGCACGCGCTGAAGTTCTCCAAGATCGCGGCGGGCTTCATGGCGGAGCTGGCCAAGGGCACGCTGGCCGGCGGCTCGAGCGACACCACGCCGCCGATGGCGGCCCTCACGGCGCCGGCGGACGGCTCGACGGTGACGGGGACGACGACGATTGCGGCGAGCGCCTCGGACGACGTGGCGGTGAGCCGGGTGGAGTTCTGGGTGGACGGGGCGCTGAAGGGCTCGGACACCACGTCGCCGTACAGCTACGCGTGGGACACGACGACGACGGCGAACGGCAGCCGGGGGCTGGTGGCGAAGGCGTACGACGCGGCGGGCAACGTGGGCACGAGCACGGGCGTGACGGTGACGGTGAACAACGTGAGCACGACGGCGGTGTTTGACGCGACGCTGAAGGCGCCCAGGTGCTCCACGGTGAACAGCGTGTGTGACTCGGGGGCGTCGCTGCTGAACGGGCGCGCGAACCTGGGCCCCGAGGTGAACAAGCCCAACACGATGGGGGCCACATGCGCGGATGGGACGTCGGGCGTGTACCACTCGGACGAGTCGACCGACCGGCTGAAGGTGTCCACGACGGATGGCACGCCGTTCGCGGCGGGCAAGACGGTGCGGATCGAGGCCACGGTGTGGGCGTACTCCAGCTACACCTCGGACAAGCTGGATCTGTACTACGCGGCGAACGCGAACAGCCCGAGTTGGACGTTCCTCGGCACGCTGGCGCCGACGAAGGCGGGCTCGCAGGTGCTGTCGGCGACGTACACGCTGCCGGCGGGTGCGCTGCAGGCGGTGCGGGCGAACTTCCGCTACGGGGGCAGCGCGGCCACATGCGCGGCGGGCTCGTACACGGACCACGACGATCTGATCTTCGCGGTGACGCCGTAGCGCTGGGTTCCTCTCGTTGAGGAGACGTGGGCCTGGGAGTCATTCCCGGGCCCACTGTGTTTTGGAGCTATCAGGACATGAACTCTTGGGCTTGGATCATGCTGACGCCGGTCCAGGATGCGCGAGCACCCTGGACTGCCTGTGCAAGAATGGATCGCAGGTAGCCTGCGAGCAGCTTTGAACCTGCCCGGGCATGTTGCGGGCTAGAGCCGCTGCGCCTCCTGCCTCGGATACTGCACTTCCAATGGGTTCTGGCCTGAGACGATCTACACGTGGAACGGAGTGCGGCTGCCATGCCCCGGCATCTGACGCGAGAAGAGGAAGACCGATTCATGGCGTGGGCGCGAGAGCGGGATCGCCTCATCCTTGCGCTCCCAAAAGCATCCATCCCGGAGAAGGTCCAAGCGTACAAGCAGCTTGAGAGGCGGATTCTCAAAGAGACGCGCACCGCCTATGAGAAGCAGGAGATGAGGAGGCGCATCACTGAGGACTTGCTCATGGCGACCATGGCAGGTCCCTGGAGAGGATTCTCTCCATACCTGCGACGGATGGAACGGCTCGGCTACTCCTCGATGGATTGCCGCCTGTTGGTCTGCTCCTGGGCGGCACAAGCCTCCAAAGGATCTCCCACGGGTAGGCGCAAGGCCGCTGCGCTCATTGCTGACTTCGAACGGCGAGCCCGTGGCCAGAAGTTGCGGCCGGAGTTACGCGAGCAGATCAACGTCATCTTGGCGCGGGCCCGGAAATTCGCCGGCCTTGGTTCTGGGAAGGGCACCACGGAGGAGCAGACCACTCGGAAGAAGACTGGTGCGGGCAAGCATCGCTCAAGGGCATAGCCGTTGGGATACGCCCCTGATTGCGCTGTCGAGAGCGGCTTCCTGCCACACCCAAGAGACTCCGCCACTGCTCGGACCTACCACGAGAGCATAATTTTGGCGGCCCGGCCTTGAACAGGTTCGGGCCGTGGTGACCCAAATAGCAAAAAAAGAGGGTCCCGCAAAGGACCCTTGGTGCTTTCTGCTCTGCGGGGAGTGAAGTCGGATGGCTCTGATGCCGGGTAGTGCCCCGCGTGCTCCTTTCACCCTTCCAGAAGGAAACCAGCACGGCCGGACTCGGGGGCTTAAACACAAGGGGCCAGCCCCAGGGGTACGGGGGAAACTTCGCGCAGGGGAAACCACGCTTAGCCCCGCGAAAATCGACCTCGCCACGAGCGTATGTAGGTGGTGGCGCCAGATGACCGCATATTACAGTAGTAAGCTCTTCCGTACGTGGGGATGGACGATCGCGCTCATTGTCTCCGAGGGGATAAAGAAGGCCCTGGGGCGCAGCAAAGCCACAGGGACGACTTTAGGGATGTATAGTTCTCCTCTCATATGGCCAACATCCTCATCGACGCGAACATCTATCTGTCGCTCTACGGGCTCACTAGCCTACGCGAGCTTCTCCCCGCGCTCATCGATCTTCGCAACCACATTTTCGTCAGCCAGCAGATCGTGGCTGAGGTCGAGCGCAATAAGCTGCACATTGCCAAGAGCCACCTGGAAGACCATGCCAAACGGCTCGCTATTTCGAATATCAACGCTCCAGACTTCCTCATTCTCGGAGCAGCAGGAGAGTCTGAACTCGCAAAGCGACTTAAGGAACAGCACAAAGCCTTTTCGACTCTGCGCCAAGAGGTCAAGGACCTCGGCTCCAACCTACTCGCACAAATTGCCAAGGGCGAGGATGAGGTTTCGAAACAACTACAAACGCTCTTTGCGCAGGCTGCAGTACCGACTGTGAAACAACTTGAACGGGCTCGCCTTCGCCGCGAATTGGGCAATCCACCTGGTTACCCAGACCAGCCTCTTGGTGACCAGCTAACCTGGGAACAGTTCCTTGACCAATTGCAAGATGGTGAAGTTATTTGGGTCATCTCAAATGACCAAGACTACTCTGAGGACTGCGGCGAGCAGCGCCTCCTCAAGCCCCCTTTATACTCGGATCTCAAGCTTAAGAGCCCACGCTCAATTAGCATCTTCTCTAAACTGGCCGAGGCACTGGCGGACATCCAGAAAGCTGCACCAAAGGAGACCGCTAGGGCTCCTGATCCACAGCGGCTTCAAGCAATTGCCAAAGAGGAAAATCCTTACGTTGCGCCAGAAGGAGGCCTCCCTGATTGGTGTCCACGGTGCGGGACCGACTCATGGGCTAGCTCATTTGAAGGCAACAATGCGAGAGGTGGTGTTTCCGGTTTCGCCATCTGCGGTCGCTGCGGCCTTGTCGTTGAGTGTTACATCAAATCCTGAAATTGAAACCTAAGGGCGTCTTTCGGAATTAGGCCCGACGCGCTCTCGGACCTAGCTCCTGTCCGCCCCTGCTATGAGGCCGCTGGGGATGGACGCAGCAATGCGCGCTCAACTAGGAGAGCTGAGCCGCTTGCCTTATGTCGGCTGGTGGGTGCAAGAGCGGGTTGAGATGGTGCAGGTGCGGCAGTTCGTTAACGCAGGCAGTGGAGGAGAAATGCCAGGCCAGAACTGGAACTCGAAGACACGCGAGTGGAGCGATATTGTAAGACCTGAGACGAAGAAGATTGCAGCGCGCGCCCAGGAGATGCACAAAGCGGGTGACTCTATTGCCAAGATCGCCAAGGCGCTTGGTAAGAGCGAGTCAAGAATTCGAGAGTATCTGAGGAAGTAGGGGCTTTAGAGCTCCTAACAAAAGTAAGGTTTGAAGGTGGACGGTAGGGTGGACGACTGAGCGGACCGTGCGCACATGGGGCGCATGGCTCGCGAACTCGTACCGGACGCGCTATGGGAGCGAGTGGCTCCG
>Ga0255338_1000914_pt1 | contig 68709 bp, 56 predicted proteins | sample MeOH1_35cm_T4_19_FD_203715 | JGI IMG/M metagenome (GOLD analysis project Ga0255338, IMG submission 203715) | Sandy soil microbial communities from University of British Columbia, Vancouver, Canada - MeOH1_35cm_T4_195 | ecosystem: Engineered > Artificial ecosystem > Sand microcosm > Unclassified ... | reverse complement strand
TCGCCGTTTCGGCCTTCGACCAGAACGCGCTCGAGAAATCCAAGATCGACGGCGGCCCGAACCTGGTGCTGGCCGTGCCGAACGTGAACTTCTCCAAGGGGAACTTCACCGGCTACAACTTCCAGATCCGCGGCATCGGCTCGAAGCTGGTGGCGGCGTCGGGCGACGCCGGCACCGGCATCCACCTGAACAACGCCCCGCTGATCGCCAACAACCTGTTCGAGACCGAGTTCTACGACGTGGAGCGCGTCGAAGTGCTGCGCGGTCCGCAGGGCACCCTCTACGGCCGGAACGCCACCGGCGGCGTCGTCAACCTGCTCACCGCCAAGCCCAAGGACATCTACGAGGGCAGCCTGCGCGCCGAGTACGGCAACTACAACACCATGAAGGCGCGGGGGATGATCAACCTGCCGCTGGGCGAGCAGTTCGCCCTGCGCCTGGCGGGGTCGTACCTTAAGCGGGACGGCTTCGGCGAGAACCTGGTCACCGGCAACGACGCCGACGACCGCGACCTCTACGGCGTGCGCGCCACCCTCGCCTTCAACCCCACGGACCGCTTCCGCAGCTGGGTGATGTGGGACCACTTCGAGGAAGACGACAACCGCTCGCGGATCGGCAAGCAGTACTGCACCAAGGACACCGGTCCTGCCAGCGTCGGGGGCCTGGGCTACTCGACCGCCGCCGGCGGCCTGATCGGCCAGATTCAGCGCGGCCTGTTCAGCCAGGGCTGCTCGCCCACCTCGCTCTATTCGGCGAACGCCCTGGGCACCGTGAACTCCCAGGCCACCCTCGGCGGCCTGTTCGGCGCGCTGGGCGGCTTCCAGACCGGCGACGCCTACGCCGGCAAGATGCAGACGTCGAACATCCGCGACATCGAGTCGAGCTTCGACCCGATCTACAAGGCCAAGACGGACATCTACGAGTTCAACGCGGCGTTCGATGTGACCGACAGCCTGACGCTGAACTGGTTGAGCGCCTACACGGTCTCCAAGCTCTACACGCGGCAGGACTATAACCGCTACACGCCGAGCTCGAACTTCAACACCACGCCGAACCCGGTGAACGCCTTCGCCGCCGTGCCGGGCTATGCGACGATCTACGCCGGCCTGTTCCCCGGCGGCGCTATCAACGACCCGCAGAACGGGGCGTTCAACCGGTTCACCACCAGTGACATCTCCTCGGGCTACAGCTCGCAGTGGAGCCACGAGGTCCGGTTGCAGTCCGATTTCGACGGGCCGTTCAACTACAACGTCGGCGCGATCTTCTCGCGCTTCCAGGCGACCGGCGACTACTTCGTGATGTTCAACACGGGGACCGGTTTCTACCAGATCAACAACCTGCTTGCGACGGGCAACCCCAACTGCACCAGCGGCGCCGGTTGCTCCGCCATTGACCCGAACAAGGATCCCACGCGTCTGGGCCACAACTACTACGACGCCTACGGCCCCTACGACCTGACCTCCTACGCCGCGTTCGGCGAGTTCTACTGGCAGATGTCCGACAACTTCAAATGGACCCTCGGGCTGCGCTACACGGTCGACAGCAAGGACGTGGAGAACCACAGCGTGGTGCTCGGCACGACCGGCGCCGGCATCGGCGGGCCGCTGGCCGGCCAGCGGGCGATCCTGCACGTCAAGTTCAAGGAGCCCACCGGCCGCTTCGGCTTCGACTGGAAGCCGGACCTGGGTTTCACCGACGAGACGCTGGTCTACGCCTTCTACTCGCGCGGCTATAAGTCGGGCGGTCTGAACTCGCCGCCCAGCCCGGGCATCGGCGTCGTGCCCGTGCCCCCGACCTTCCAACCGGAGTTCATCAACTCCTACGAGATCGGGACGAAGAACACGCTGCTCGACGGCACGATGCAGCTGAACCTGACCGGCTTCTACTATGACTACAAAGGCTATCAGGTCTCGAAGATCATCAACCGGGCCTCGACCAACGAGAACATCGACGCCCAGGTGATGGGCGCCGAGTTCGAGAGCATCTGGCAGCCGATCGAGGGCCTGCGCCTGAACGCGGCGATCGGCTACCTCGATACCGAGATCAAGGACGCCACCTCGATCGACACCTTCAACCGGACCCAGGGCAACCCGGGCCTGACGCTGGTGAAGTCGAGCGCCGCCTCGAACTGCGTGGTGTCCACCGCCGACGCCGCGACGGCCCTGGCGATCTCCAGTGGCCTGGTGCCTGGCTTCACGCCCAACCCGTTCACCCTGCTCGGCGTCTGCACCCTGGCCTCGGCCGCGGGCGCGGGCGCCAACATCAACGGGACGGGCGCTATCGCCGCCGGCACCAATGCCTTCGGCGGCCTGGTCAGCGAGGGTGTCTCTGTCGACCTGGACGGCAACAGCCTGCCGAACGCGCCGCATTGGACCATCTCGCTGGGGGCCCAGTACACCTGGACGCTCGGCGACTGGGACGCCACGTTGCGCGGCGACTACTACCACCAGACCAAGACCTTCGCCCGGATCTACAACAGCGATCCGGACCGCATCAAAGCCTGGGACAACGTCAACCTCACCCTCACGGTCAACAACTCCGACCTGGGCGTCGAGGTGGCCGCCTTCATGAAGAACGCCACCAACGAGAAGGCGATCACCGACTTCTACCTGACCGACGACAGCTCCGGCCTGTTCCGGAACGTCTTCTATACCGAGCCGCGCACCTACGGCGTCTCGATCACCAAGCGCTGGTAGCACCCAGCCCTTCCAGGGAAGCCTTCGGGGCGGCGGAGCGATCCGCCGCCCCTTTTTCATGGGCGCCCGGCCGGCTAGAGCGCGTCAGGCGAAAGTGGATACCGGTTTCGCCGCCCGACGCGCTCTAAAGCCTTGAAGATCGAGCCTTTTTATCTGGTTCAGGTGATTCCACCTGAACCAGAAAGGCTCTAGAGCAAATCCGGCGGATCTTGCAAATTCAGCAGGGTCGTCAAAATGTCATGCATGTATAAAAACGGGATTCAGCCGACGCCATCCGGTCAAGATCGGCGCGATGCTTACGAACTGCCCTCAAAAACCGAACACATGTATGAGTTCGCGGCATCTTCGTCGACTTTACACTTGCCGCGATGCGCCGATTGCCTCGCATCCATCGCATACGTCAGATCGATCCAGAGAACGGCCCAGGGAATCGACCTGAGGCCGCCGGGGGGAAGCGTCCGCGAGAGGGCCAGATGGCTGATGGAGCGGGGGCTGGATGCGAGGGTTTCACAAGGCGTGGCTGCTGGGGGGCATTTCGGGCCTCGCCGTGGCGTTGGCCGGCGCCGCGGGCGCGGCGGAGGGTGACGCGGACGGCGCCGCGCCCCAGGTGGTCGACGAACTGATCGTCACGGGCACGCGGTCCACCGCGCGGACGGTGACCACCAGCCTGGCGCCGATCGACGTGCTCACCGCCGAGATCCTGGAGAAGAGCGGCAAGCAGTCCACGCGCGACCTGATCTCCACACTCGTGCCGTCGGCCAACACGTCCAACTCCGGCGCCGGCGCCAGTTTCGCGGTCAAGACGGTGTCCCTGCGCGGCCTGGCCAGCGACCAGGTGCTGGTGCTGGTGAACGGCAAGCGCCGGCACAACACGGCCATCCTGTTCGTCAACGGCACGACCCAGGCGGGCCAGTCGCCACCTGACCTCGACCTGATCCCGGCGGCGTCCATCCAGCGGATCGAGGTGCTGCGCGACGGCGCCTCGGCGCAGTACGGCTCCGACGCCCTGGCCGGGGTGATCAACATCATCCTGAAGGACAGCGCCACGGGCGGCTCGTTCGACACCCTGGCCGGCACGACGCTGCAGGGCGACGGCGAGACCCTGCAGGGTTCGATCAACTACGGCCTGGGCCTCGGCGAAGCGGCCTACGTCAACATGACCCTGCACGCGCGCACGACGAACCTGGTCGACCGCGGCAAGTACACGCCGGCCACCGCCAACCTCTATTTCCCGATCTCGCCGGGCGTGCCGGACCCACGGGAACAGACCATCGACCGCCACGTGTCGCATCCCGGCGCGCCGGCCTCGCAGCTCTATGTGGGCGAGTACCAGGCCGGCTGGGAGGTCACGCCGGACGTGGAGCTCTACAGCTTCGGCACGCTCTCCAGCCGCAACTCGGCGGCCTGGCTGACGTTCCGGGCTCCCAGCGCCTTCAACAACAACGCCACCGTCTATCCCGACGGCTACTCGCCGCGCCTGTTCCTGAAGGACCGTGACTACCAGGGCGTGGTGGGCGCCAAGGGCTCCGGCGTGCTGGGCTTCGACTGGGACCTGTCCACCTCGCTCGCGCGCAACAAGGTCGGCTACTACGAGAACTCGCTGAACACCTCGTACGGCCCGGCCTCGCCGACCTACTTCTACCTCGGCACCCTCACCTTCAAGGAATGGACCAGCAACTTCGACGTCAGCCGCGAGTTCGACTTCGGCCTGGCCAAGCCGATGTTCGTGGCCGCTGGCGCGGAATACCGCGAGAGCGAATTCACCATCACCGCCGGCCAGCACGAGTCCTATGACACCGGCCCGTTCCGCTATCCCGCCGGGCACCCGCTGGCGACCAACCTGGCCGCGGTGGCCGGGGGCGCGAACGGGGTTTCGGGCTTCCCGCCGACCACGGCGGGAACCTTCAAGCGCAACAACAAGAGCCTCTATCTCAACATCGAGCAGGCGCTGACCGACAACTTCGAGATCTCGCTGGCCGGCCGCTATGAGGACTATTCCGACTTCGGCACCGCCGAGACCGGCAAGGCCTCGCTGCGCTGGGAACCTGTCGAGGGTTATGCGATCCGCGCCACCGCCTCGACCGGATTCCGCGCGCCTTCACTGCAGCAGCAGCACTACGGCTCGGCCAGCACGATCAACGTCGCCCTGCCTGGCCGGCCGGCCCAGCTCGGCCCATCGCAGATCCTGCCGACCAACAACCCCGCCGCCATCGCGCTGGGCGCCAAGCCGCTGGAGCCGGAGAAGTCGACCAGCTATTCGGCCGGCCTGGTGATGCAGCCGCTGCCGGGCCTGAGCGCGACCATCGACGTCTACGAGATCGAGATCGAGAACCGCATCCTGCAGAGCGAGCAGCTGGGCCCGAACGCGGCGGTCAGCGCCGCCCTGATCGGCGCGGGGCTGCCCGGCGGCCAGGCCGCGTTCTACTACGCCAACGCCGCCGACACGACGACCCGTGGCCTGGACGCCGTCGTCGACTACCGGACGGATTTCGGAGCCTACGGTTCGGTCAAGTGGACGCTCTCGGCCAACTTCAACAAGACCAAGTTCGACCGCATCACGCCGCCGCCGCCGAGCCTGGCCGCGGCCGGGCTGGTGCTGGTGGGCCGCGGCCAGATCGGCAACTTCACGGTCGGCACGCCGCGCAACAAGCAGATCGCCTCGGCCGAGTGGACGATCGACAAGTTCGCCGTGAACCTGCGCGTGACGCGCTACGGCAAGGTGATCCAGCGCAACTCGGTGAACCCGAACCTGGACGAAACGGTCTCGCCCACCGGCATCGTCGACCTGGATATCGCCTATGACTTCACCGACGACATCCGCTTCTCCATCGGCGCCAACAACCTGACCGATGTGCTGCCCGATATCGTGCAGCCGGCGAACCGCGGGGCGGCGACCGGGCCGTTCAGCTACTTCAATCAGTTCTCCCCCTTCGGGATCGCCGGCGGCTTCTACTATGCCAAGGTCGCGGTGAAGTTCTGAGCCGGCGTTCTGGGGGAGTGACCGATGCGTAAGCCGCCTCGCCAAGGGGTCGATCGCCGCCGCCTGCTCTCGCTGGGCGGCGCCGGCATCGCCGCCTCTTCCCTGGCCGCGCCCGGCCGCGCGGCGGAGAAGGCCAGGGGCGTGGAGGCCCCGCGCCAGGTCACGATCACCGAGGGGACCAATATCGCGGTCTCGGCCTCCCCGGACGGGAAGACCCTGGCCTTCGACCTCTACGGGGTGATCTGGACGCTCCCGATCGCGGGCGGGCCGGCGCGGCGGCTCACCGACGACCTCACCGACGGCGCCCAGCCGGACTGGTCGCCGGACGGCCGGCGACTGGTCTTCCAGTCCTATCGCGACGGCAGTTTCCAGATCTGGACGGTGAACACCGACGGGACAGGCCTGACCCAGCACACTCGCGGGCCGTTCGACTGCCGCGAGCCGCGCTTCGCGCCGGACGGAAAGCGCGTGGCCTTCGGGTCGGACCGCACGGGATCCTACGCGATCCACGTCCTGGACCTGGCCAACGGGGCGGTGACGCTGTGGGCCGCCGCCGAGGGCCAGGCGTGCGAGCCCGCCTGGTCGCCGGACGGCCAGCGGATCGCCTTCGCGGTGGACCGCGCCCGGGTCGAGATCGTCGATGCGGCGGGCGTGCGCACCGCAGGCCCCAGCATCAAGGCCTCGGCCGACCGCCTGAGCCCCGCGGAACTGCACAGCCCCGCCTTCACACCGGACGGCGCGGGCGTGGCCTATCAGGCGATGGTCAACGGCCGGGCCGGGCTCCACGGGCCGGCGGGCGTGCTGGTCAGCGGCGAAGACGTGTTCCCGTTCCGGCCGGCCTGGCTGCCCGGCGGGGACATGGTCTATGCGGCGGGCGGCAAGATCCGCCGCCGGACGCCTGCGGGCGCGGTCACAGACATCCCCTTCAGCGTCTCCGTTCCCGTGGCGCGGCCCAGCTACAGGAAGCGCCAGCGCGACTACGACGGCGTGACGCGCAAGCCCGTGGTGGGGATCGGCAGTCCCGCGCTCTCGCCGGACGGCCGCCAGGTGGTGTTCCGGGCGCTGAACGCGCTGTGGCTCCTGCCCCTGGGCGGCAAGGCCACGCGGATCGTGCACGACGGTTTCTGGGTCTGCGACCCGGCGTGGTCGCCGGACGGCAAGACCCTGGCCTATTCCACCGACCGGGGCGGCACGCTGGACATCTGGCTGCGCGACATGGCCACCGGCGCCGAGCGCAACCTGACGAACCACAAGGACGCCGCGCTCTCGGCGGCCTGGTCGCGGGACGGCAGGACCATCGCCTTCCTGGACCAGTTGGGCTCGCTGCACACCGTGGACGTGGCCACGGGCAAGATCGTCCAGGTGTTCGGCGCGATCTGGGAGCCCGGCAAGCCCACCTGGAGCCCGGACGGCAAGACCCTGGCGCTGGCGGCGTTCAAGCCCTACTCGGCGCGCTTCCGCGAGGGCCTGAGCGAGATCCTGACGGTGGACGCGGCCACCGGGGCGGCGACCTACCAGCCGGTCTTCCCCGACAAGTCGATCGGCACCCGGGGCGACGACGGGCCGGTCTGGTCGCCGGACGGCAACAGCCTGGCCTTCGTCTTCGCCAGCCGGCTGTGGACGGCGCCCGTCGACGCCAAGGGCCGCATGACCGCCCCGCCCAAGGCGCTCAACAGCGAGGTCACCGACGCGCCGACCTGGAGCGGCGACAGCTCGAAACTGCTCTACCTCAGCAACGGCGAACTGCGGACGATCCCGGCGGCGGGCGGCGCGCCGGTGACCGTGCCGCACGGGATCACCTGGGCGGTGGCCAAGCCGAAGAGCCGGGTCGTGGTGCGCGCCGCGCGCCTATGGCAGGGCCTGACGCCCGAGGTCCGCGAGGACGTGGACATCGTGGTGGTCGGCAACCGCATCGCCGACCTGGTCCCGGCGGGGTCCGCGACCGGCGACGCCAAGGTGGTGGACGCCGCCGGCGCGACGGTGATCCCCGGCCTGGTCGAGATGCACGCGCACCGGCAGATGCAGGGCTACGGCTACGGCGACCGCGAGGGGCGGCTGTGGCTGTCGCTGGGCGTGACCACCACCCGCTCGCCGGGCTCGCCCTGCTACCACATGGTGGAGGACCGGGAGGCGATCGACGCCGGCGCCCGCGTCGGCCCGCGCTACTTCTCCACCGGCGAGGCCATCGACGGCTCGCGCATCTACTACAACTTCATGCGGCCGGTGACCGAGCCGGGCCAGATGGCGCTGGAGCTCAGCCGCGCCAAGGCGCTCAGCTACGATCTCCTGAAGTCCTATGTCCGCCAGCCGCTGCAGGCCCAGCGCGACATCACCGCCTGGGCGCACGGCCAGGGCATCCCGGTGACCTCGCACTACCACTACCCGGCGCTGGCGTTCGGCCTCGACGGCATGGAGCACGTGGGCGCGACCAGCCGCACCGGCTATTCGCGCACGGTCAGCCAGCTGGGCGTCAGCTACCAGGACGTCACGGCCCTGTTCGCGGCCAGCGGCGCGCGGCGGACGCCGACCCTGTTCACGGCCTCGGCGCTGTACGGCTCGGACCGCTCGCTGGTGGACGATCCGCGGACCCGGGCGCTCTACCCGCCGTGGGAGTACGCCCGGCTCAAGGCGCGGGCCGCCCAGGCGGCGGCCGGAGACAATTCGGTCCCGCTGGCGGCCCTGGCGGCCAATGTCGCCCACCTGCGGGCCATCCTGGCGGGCGGCGGGCGGGTGGTGACCGGCACGGACTCGCCGATCGACTTCAACGGGGTCAGCCTGCACATGAACCTGCGGGCCATGGTGAAGTTCGGCATGACCCCGTTCGAGGCGCTCACCACCGCCACGCGCTACGCGGGCGAGTTCCTGGACCAGCCGCTGGGGGTGATCGCTCCCGGCATGCTGGCGGACCTGGTCGTGGCGAACGGCGAGCCGCTGACGCGGATCGAGGACGCGGCGGCGGTCCGCTATGTGATCAAGAATGGCGAGGTGCTGGACGTGCCCGCGATCCTGGGTCCCTTCGCGGCCATGAAGGCGTCGCTGGCTGCGCCCGTCCAGGCCGCGCGCCGGAGCGCCGGCGCGGGCCTGTGGTGGCACGAGGCGGCCTATGTGGAGGCCGGGCGGGCCGCGTGCTGCGTGGACCCGTTCTGCGCCCCGGTCGCCGCCGGACGGCGCATATTCAGGGCGACGGAGGCCTAGCGCCTTGGAGTTTTTGACAGAACGGTACGCGATCAACGCGCCGCGTTCGTTCACCAATCCCTAACTGTACAACGGTTCGGTGACCGGCGTTTTATTTTGCGCAGGGAATTCGAAAATGCGGTCTTTTCGCCACACTTGCCCAAAAGCAGCACCGTAGAGCCCTAAGTTACCACCGTACAGTTGACGGCGCGCACGGGACGCATTGAGGGTCCGCGCCCCGGACGCCTCCCCGTGTCCGATCCAACAATATGCAAAACACGAGACCGGTCGGCTTGCCCGCCCGCGCCTCGGGAGGACCTCATGTCTCGCAAAACCGCGCCCCTGCGCGCATTCCTGGCCGCCGGCGCCTCGTTCGCCGCCCTGGCCGCCTTCGCCCAGCCCGCCCTCGCCCAGACCGCCGACGACGGCGCGACGCTCGAGGAGCTGGTGGTCACCGCCGAAAAGCGCGAACAGTCGCTGCAGGACGTGCCAGTGGCCGTCTCGGCCTTCACCTCGGAACGCCGCGACATCGCCGGCATCACCGGCATCCAGGACTTCGTGAACTTCACGCCGGGCATGAACTATTCCGGCACCGACCGCGTCAGCCTGCGCGGCGCCGGCCGCAACACCTTCTACATCGGCAACGACCCGGGCGTGGCGTCCTACTCGGACGGCTTCTACTCGGCTTCGTCGTCGGAGCTGTTCAAGACCCCGCTGTTCGTCGAGCGGACCGAAATCCTGCGCGGCCCGCAGGGCACGCTCTACGGCCGCAACGCCATCGGCGGCGCGATCAACCAGATCTCCAAGCGTCCGGCGCATGAGTTCGGCGGCGAGATCCGCCTCGGCTACGGCAACTACGACCGCACCAAGATCGAAGGCGTCGTCTCCCTGCCGGTGGCCGACAACCTGCGCTTCAAGGTCGGCGGCAGCCAGGACCACCAGCGCGACGGCTTCATCAAGAACATCGGGACCGCCAACGAAGGCGCCAAGATCAAGCGGACCTACTTCGAGTTCCAGCTCGAGGCCGAGCCCACCGAGAAGCTCTCGATCTTCGCGCGCTACAACCGCTCGAGCTGGGATGACACACTGGGCGTCGGCGACCGCCTGTCCAACCTGGTCACCCCCTACGACACCACCCGCGTGTTCGGCCTGATCGGCCAGCTGCAGGTGAACCCGCAGTTCGGCTACACGACGGCGAACCCGGGCGTCACGGACCCCTACGTCCAGAACACCAACACCAACGGCTACGGCCAGCTGCGCGGCAACCACGTGCTGACCACCCAGGTCAGCTACGACCTGGGCTTTGCTCAGCTGAAGTACATCGGCGGTTTCCAGCAGTACAATTACCAGACGGGCGGCGACAACGACGGCACCAGCCGCACGGCGGGCATCCCCGGGATCCTGGCGGGCCAGCTCTACTTCCCGACCCAGACGACCGACTTCAACGAGCACAAGCGCTACTTCTCGAACGAGGTGAACCTGACCTCGACCGGCGACGGTCCGTTCCGCTGGATCCTCGGCGCCTACCAGTACCGCGAGGAATACCGCCAGCGGATCCAGCTCGCGAACCCGAACCAGGCCTCGCTCGCCACGCCGTTCACCCTGGCCGGGACCCTCGCTGCTCCCAACCCGCTGCGCAACTACGCGGACAACCAGGCGACCCTGACGTCGAAGGCCTTCGCGGTGTTCGGTCAGGGCACCTATCAGCTCAACGAACAGTTCGCCGTGACCGCGGGCATCCGCTACACGAAGGACAAGAAGGAAGGCACCGAGTTCCAGCGCCTGATCATCCAGTCGCCGGGGATCGCGGGCGGCGCCCTGGCGTTCGACGTCTCCAGCGACATGGACCCCACCACGCCTGGCGTGCAGAACTTCCGCGCGCTGCAGAACAGCTGGGACGCCGTCACCGGCGTGCTGAACCTGGACTGGACGCCGGACACCGACACGCTCGGCTATGCGAAGTACAGCCGCGGCTACAAGTCGGGCGGCTTCCTGCTGGGCACCCTGGCCCCCGACCCCGAGGCGGACCAGGAGCAGGTGGACGCCTTCGAGGTCGGCCTGAAGAAGACGATCGCCAAGCGCTTCCAGATCAACGCGGCCGCCTTCTACAACGATTACAAGGACCTGCAGCTCAACCTGTCGCAGCTGAACGCGGCCGGCACGGCCTCGGCCAACAACTTCGTCAACGTCGACGCCGAGGCCTACGGCCTGGAGCTGGAAGCCATCTGGCGGCCGATCAACAACCTCGATCTGTCGGCCAGCTACGGCTACCTGCACACCAAGATCACCAAGGGCTGCTGCTTCTACGACCCGGCGGACCCGGGCGCGCTGGACCCGAACGCCACGCCTTCGGGCGGCGCGGTGACCTCCAACGGCACCCGCCTGGTGTTCCAGACCCTGAAGGGTTCGCGGATCTACCAGTCGCCGGAGAACAAGTTCGCCGGCAACGCCAACTACACCTTCGACTTCGAGCCGGGCTCGCTGATCCTGTCGGCGACCTACACCTGGACGGACGAGACGTTCTACCAGCCCTTCAAGAGCGCGGCGAACAAGGTGAAGGCCTATGACGTCACCGACTTCCGCATGCTGTGGAACGACGCCGACGACCGCTACACCCTGATCGGCTACGTGAAGAACGCCTTCGACCAGAAGGGCTTCACCTCGAACGGTTCGACGACGCCGACGGCGATCTTCGACAGCCCCAACCCCGGCACGACGTCCATCGTCCAGACCCGCACGGCGATCACGCGCGGCCTGATCCAGCCGCGCACCTACGGCGTGGAGCTGCAGTACCGGTTCTAGACAAGGCGCTCTTCCTCCCTGAAGCGCCGACTTTCGGGGCGGCGGATCGAAAGGTCCGCCGCCCTTTCTTTTTTGGCGGACGGAGGGGACGGCGGCGGCGCGCCGTCGCTTCTTTTTGACGCTGGCCACGAGATTCGTGGGGTGGCTGGCCGGTATTTAACCTCTGCGCAAGCGCTAGCCCCACAGAATGGGTACCCAAGTCCCTCGTTTCCCGGCGGCACATGTCCCTGCCCGAGTTCTTTTTCGACCGCGTTACGGCCGACATCCGCCAGCAGATGGACGGGATGCTGGCCCTGACCGCGCAACTGACCCGGCAGCGGCTCACCGCTGACGGCGAAGCCTGCGTGGCCAGCGTGGCGGAAGCGGCCGACAGCGTGCGCCGCATGCTGGACACCGCCCTCGACCTCAAGAACGTATCCTCCACGGACGGCCTGCAACTGAACCTGCAGCCGGTCCGCCTGCGCGAACTGATGGACGACATCGAGGCCAGCTGGCAGCCGCGCGCCGCCGCGGCCGGCGTGACGCTGCTGGTCTCCTACGACGGCGATCCCGAGGCGGCGGCCATGACCGACCGCAAACGCCTGCTGCAGATCTTCGACGGCTTCATCGGCGAGGCGGTGGGCGCCCAGGCCCGCGGCGCCGTCGAGGCCGGCCTCTTCGCCCATTGCGGCCCCGAAGGGGTGCGGCTGGAAGGCCGGGTCCGCGGCCCGCGCGACTCCGGCTGGGACGAGAAGGACGCCGAGACCCGCATCCGCGCCATCGAGGAGCGCCTCGGCCTGGAGGTCGCGCTGGGCGCCATGCTGGCGCGCCGCCTGCTGAAGGGCATGGACGGCCAGCTCCGCAAGGAAGCCAACGCCGGCGCGTCCGACACCGCGACGTTCGAGATCCATCTGGCGCCGATCCCCGAGACCGTCGACGAACCGTCCGAGGACGCCGGCCGCGCCGCCCACATCCTGGTCGTCGACGACAACGCCACCAACCGGATGGTCGCCCAGTCGCTGGTCGAGATGTTCGACTGCACCAGCGAGTCCGCCGAAGACGGCGAGGAGGCCGTGGAGGCCGCCCGCACCGGCCGGTTCGACCTGATCCTGATGGACATCAAGATGCCGCGCATGGACGGCATCGCCGCCACCCGCATGATCCGCGCCATCCCGGGCCCCGTGGGCGTCGTGCCGATCATCGCGCTGACCGCCAACGCCGACCCGGACGACGCCGAGGCCTATCTCGCGGCCGGCATGAACGGCGTGGTCGAGAAGCCCATGAAGCCCGAACAGCTGCTCGCGGCCCTGCAACAGGCGCTGGACCCGGAACGCAGCGCCGCGGCGGCGTAACGGACCGTAACGCCAAACCGGCATAAGCTACGGTTTCATCTGCAACTTTCTTGCGTCGGATGGGCCTATTGCGCCCCTCGCCGCAATCCCTTAGGTCGCGGGCTCCTGTTTTGGGGGAGTTTCATGTCCAAGGCGAAGACGGGCGCGGCGCCGTCGCTGGACGCGGTGCGTCAGCGCATTGATGCGCTCGACACCGAACTGCTGCGCCTCGTCGACGAGCGCGCCTCGCTGGCCCGCGTCGTGGCCGCCGCCAAGCAGGCGGCCGGCGACGGCGACAAGTTCGCCCTGCGCCCGGCCCGCGAGGCCGCCATCCTGCGCCGCCTGATCGCCGCCGAACGCTCCGCCGCCAGCCCGAGCCTGGTCGTCCGCATCTGGCGCGAGATGATCGGCGACAGCCTCTCGGTCCAGGGGCCCTTTCACCTGACCGTCTGGGGCGCCAGGGATCCCGGCCGCGCCGTCGAGCTGGCCCGCCACCGCTTCGGCGCCGCCCCGCCGCTGCGCCAGGTCGCCAAGGCTGAGGACGCGCTGGCCCAGGCGCGCACGCCGGGCGGCGTGGCGATCTGCGCTCTCAGCCCCGACAGCGCGTGGTGGGGCCGCCTGCTGGCCGAGCCCCAGCTCCGGGTCTTCGCCGCCCTGCCCTGCCTTTCCGCCTGGGGGCCGATGTCGGCCCTGGCGGTGGCCGCGGTGGACGTCGAGCCGACCGGCGACGACCGGACCTTCTGGGTCACCGACGCGCCCGGACCGGCCGCCGCGATCGAGGAGGCGCTGAGCCGCGACGGCGTCGCTGCGGACCTCGTGGCCGATGCGGGCGGCCTGAAGCTGTTCGTGCTGGCCGGCTTCTACCAGCGCGAGGACGAACGCCTGGCCCGCGCACCCGGCCGGCTCACCGGCGTGATCGGGGCTGCACCGGCCCCCCTGGACGTGTAAGAGGGCGCTCCGGCCGACCGGCCAAGCCTCGACCCCAAATCCCATGCCCGACACCGCAGAACCTCTCGACCGCGCCAAGGCGGCCAGGCCCGTTCCCAAGCCGGGGATCATGGACATCCACGCCTATGTGCCCGGCAAGGCCAAGGCGGACGGGGTCGAGAACCCGGTCAAGCTGTCGGCCAACGAGAACATCCTGGGATCCAGCCCGAAGGCGCGCGAGGCCTTCGCAGGGTCCATGGACGAGCTGCAGATGTATCCGGACAGCCGGACCAGCATCCTGCGCGACGCCATCGCCCAGCGGTTCCGGCTGGAGCCCGAGCGGCTGATCTTCGGCTGCGGCTCCGACGAGGTGTTCGCCCTGCTGAACCAGGTGTTCCTGGAGCCCGGCGACAACATCGTGCAGGGCGAATACGCCTTCGCCGCCTTCGCCATCGGCGCCCATGCCTGCCAGGCCGAGGTGAAGGTCGCCAAGGAGCCCGGCTACCGCATCGACGTGGACGAGATGCTGAAGGTGGTCGACGACCGCACGCGGCTGATGTTCCTGGCCAATCCCGGCAACCCGACCGGCACCTGGATCCCGTTCTCCGAGGTGCTGCGCCTGCACGCGGCGCTCCCGCCCAGCGTGGTCCTGGTGCTGGACGGCGCCTACAGCGAGTTCGCGACGGATCCCGCCTTCCAGGACGGCCTGGACTTCGCCCGCGGCACGGACAACGTCGTGGTCACCCACACCTTCTCCAAGCTGCATGGCCTGGCCGCGCTCAGGGTGGGCTGGGGCTATGCGCCGCCGGAGATCGCCGCGGCCGTCGACCGCATCCGCCTGCCCTTCAACACCTCGATCGCCGGCCAGCGCGCGGCGGTGGCGGCGCTGGCGGACGAGGACTTCCAGGCCCGTTCCATCGCCCATGTGGAGCAGTGGCGGCCCTGGCTGACCCAGCAGCTGGGGGGCCTGGGGCTGGAGGTGGTCGGCCCCTCGGCGACCAACTTCGTGCTGGTGGGTTTCCCGAAGACCGGCAAGACGGCCGCCGCGGCGGACGATTTCCTGAGCGCCCGCGGCCTCCTGACCCGCCGGGTGCTGAACTACGGCCTGCCGGATCACCTGCGGATCACCATCGGGCTGGAAGAGCACAACCGCGCCACGGTCGACGCCCTGGCCGAGTTCATGAAGGCCTGATCGATGGGCGAGCCGGTGTACGCGACGATGGCCGTGATCGGCTGCGGCCTGATCGGGTCCTCGGTGGTCCGCGCGGCGCGCGAGGCGGGCGTGGCGGGCCGGATCGTGGTCGCCGAGACCTCGGCTGAGGCGCGGAAGCGGATCGTCGAGCTGCAGCTGGCCGACGCGGTGTTCGAGGACGCCGCCGAGGCGGTCGCCGACGCCGACCTGGTGCTGTTCGCCGTGCCGGTGATGTCCATGGAGACCGCCGCCCGCGCCGCCGCGCCGGGGCTGAAGCCTGGGGCCACGGTCACCGACGTGGGCTCGGTGAAGGAGCATGTGGGCGACGCCCTGATCCGCGCCCTGCCCGACACGGCTTTCGTGATCCCCGGCCACCCGATCGCCGGGACCGAGCAGTCGGGTCCCGACGCCGGCTTCGCGGAACTGTTCCAGAACCGCTGGACGATCCTGACGCCGCAGGCGCGCGACGACGCGCCGTACCGCGAGGCGGTGGCGCGGCTGGCGGCCTTCTGGACCGGCCTCGGCGCGCGGGTCGAGGAAATGGACGCCAAGCACCACGACCTGGTGCTGGCCATCACCAGCCACCTGCCCCACCTGATCGCCTACAACATCGTCGGCACCGCCGCCGACCTGGAGGGCGTGGCCGAGGCCGAGGTGATGAAGTATTCCGCCGGCGGCTTCCGCGACTTCACCCGCATCGCGGCGTCTGACCCCACCATGTGGCGCGACGTGTTCCTGACCAACAAGGACGCGGTGCTGGAGGTGCTGGGCCGGTTCACCGAGGACCTGCAGGCGCTCAGCCGCGCCATCCGCTGGGGCGAGGGCGACAAGCTGTTCGAGCTGTTCAGCCGGACGCGCGAAATCCGCCGCGGCATCGTGGCCATGGGCCAGGAGAGCGCCGAGCCGAACTTCGGCCGCGACCGCGGCAAGCACTGATCTCGCCACATTCCCGAAATACACGGGCAAAGATCGGCGGGCTCACTCGCCCTTCCAGTTCGGAGAGACACCCCTGATGCGCAAGATCATTTTCGCGGCCGCCGCGGCGGCCCTGCTGGCCGGCGCCGGTGCGGCCCAGGCCCAGATGCCCGCCCCCGCCGACCTGGTGAAGCAGTGGGACAAGGATGGCGACGGCGCGATCTCGAAGGCCGAATGGACCGAGGCGGGCCGCCCGGCCGAACGCTTCGACGCCGTCGACGCCAACAAGGACGGCAAAGTCACCGCCGCCGAGCTCGAGGCGGCGATGGCCGCGATGAGGGCGCGGGGCGGCTAGAGCCTTTCTGGTTCAGGTGGAATCACCTGAACCAGATAAAAAGGCTCGCTCTTCAAAGCTTTAGAGCGCGTCGGGCGGCGAAACCGGTATCCACTTTCGCCTGACGCGCTCTAGGAGCCGACCACGGGAGGAGGCCGGGTTGACCGGCCTTTTCTTTGCGCCAATATTCACCCCTAGAGGTGAATATGTTGGATGCGACGCTGAGCGCCCTGGCCGACCCCACGCGGCGGGCGATCCTGGCCCGGTTGGCGCAGGGCGAAACGCGGGTCACCGACGTGGCCAAACCGTTCGCGATCTCGCTGAACTCGGTCTCCAAGCACATCCGCATGCTGGAGCGCGCGAAGCTCGTTCGGCGCCGGGTGGAGGGGCGCGAGCACTTCCTGGCGCTCGACCCCGCGCCGCTGGACGAGGCGGCGGAGTGGATCGCCGCGCAGAAGACGCTGTGGGCCTGGCGGCTGGGCGAACTGGAGAAGGTGCTGACGGATGAGTGAGCTGAAGGTCTGCCATCGCTACCCCTTCCCGCCGGAGCGCGTGTTCGACGCCTGGCTGGACCCGAAGACGGCCGGCCGCTTCCTGTTCGCCACGCCGGACGGGGAGATGGTGCGGGCGGAGGTCGATCCCAGGGTCGGCGGCCGCTTCGTCTTCGTCGACCGCCGGCCGGACACCGGCGACGTGGAGCACGTGGGCGAGTACCTGGAGATCGACCGGCCGCGCCGGCTGGTCTTCACCTTCGCCGTGCCGCAGTACGATCCGGCCGTGACCCGGGTGACGCTGGACGTCGCGGCGGCGGACGGCGGCTGCGAGGTGACGCTCACCCACGAGGGCGTGCTGGAGGACTGGAAAGCCCAGACCCGCCAGGGCTGGGGGACGATCCTGGCCGGCCTGGAGCGGGCGCTGGCTTAGGCGGCGTGCATCAATGTCGTGGGTGCGACCCCGGGCGGCGGGACGCACCCTCGCCCCACCAGCCGCGCCGGCCCTTCGAACACTCCACGAGGGCGGGGACGATATCGGCGAGGCCGGTTCCCGCCACATTGGCGCTCATGATCTCGCGGCCGTTGACAGTAATGCGCAGGAGGCGCGCCCGGCGCAGCTTCTCCACCGAGCCTGAGTCCATGTGCCCGTCGAGAAACACGATCGCGCCCTGGTAGGACGGAGAGAAGTCGAAGGCGCCGGTGTCCATCTGCAGCCGGCCACGCGAACCGGGCACGATCGGGTCTCGGGCGGCGGTTCCGAAGCCGAGGCCGCCGGCCTCGCCCAGCAGCATCAGCTGGTCGCCCTGGGGCAGGCGCAGGGTCGCGAGGCAGCGGCTCTGCTCGGCGACTTCGAAAGACCAGGCGCCCCGGCGGCTCATCCGCGGGTCGGCGGAGGCGTCACCCGGGGCCACGCCCAGCGCGGCCGTGAGCATCAACATCACCAGACGTAACCCCATCGCGCGCTCCCCCCTCTCCAATTGCGCCCCTCCCGGCTAGGGAAGCGCGGCCCCCTCGCCCCACCAGCCCTTCTCGCCGCGGCCGCAGGCCTGGAGCGAGGCGAAGACGTCCGGGAAGCCCGAGCCCTCCAGGGCGACGTTCAGGTCTTCGCGGCCGTCGATGGTGATGCGCAGCGACGTGGCCCGGCGGAGCGCCAGGAAGCCGTCGCTGTCGAGGAACCGGTCGAGCTGCAGGTAGTCGTCGCCGTCGTACATCGGCTTGAAGTCGAGCCGGTAGCCATCGGTCTCGAGCCGACCCTTGCGGCCGCGCTTGAAGGTCGTGGCGGCGCCCGCGGCGACCATGATGTCGCGACCGCCGTTGCCGGCGATGAGGATCAGGGCGCCGCCGCCCTCGATCGGGACCGCCGCGGAACAGGCCTCGCCGTCGGCGGCCAGGGTCCAGAGGCCGTCCTTGTGCAGCGGCCGCTCGGTCCCGGGGTCGTTCTCCTTGGTGGCGACCACCGGCGGGGCGGCCACGCCCGGCCCCCACCAGCCGGCCTCGCCCTTGGAGCAGGCGATGACGGCCTCCAGCGCGTTCTCGATCCCCGTGCCCTGCAGATCGGCGCTCAGCAACTCCCGGCCGTCGACGCCCACGACGACGCCGTTGGCCAGCTTCAGCGCGGCCTGGGCGCGCGCGTCGAGATTTTCCTGGGAGAACATCAGGTCGCGGGCGTCGTTGTAGTCCGGCTGGAACTCGAAACTGTAGGCCTCGGTCCTGAGCACACCCGCCTTGCCGCGCCGCATCGGCGCCTTGGTCCCGACGACGAAGGAGACCTGGCCCGACAGGGCCTGAAAGAGCAGCATCGTCCCGGCCTTGGTGGGCAGGCTGGCCATGCAGATCTCGCTCTCGGCGTGTCCGCGGCCGACGGTCCAGAAGCCTTCCTTGTTGAGGGCGCTCTCGTCGGCCGCCGCTGGGCCGGCGGCGAACAGCGAGGAAATGGCCAGGACGGCGGCCAGGGACTGGTCGAGACGCATGCATCCTCCGAATTGCACAGCTTGGCTGTAGCACGCCGGACGCGAGAAGAACAATACGGGAACCTGGTTTTTCGTCCCCTTCCTTTCAGCTCGTCATCCTCGGGCTTGTCCCGGGGATCCATAGTTCAGCCGCCGCGAGTCCCTGCGGTGGGCCGCGCTGCGCGGCCCACTCCCACGGCATTGCCGCCGAGGGATGGATCCCCCGGGACAAGCCCGAGGATGACGAGCGGGAGTGGGATGGAGGGTTCTGAGCGGAAGCCCCCTCCACCGCTTCGCGGTCCCCCTCCCCCTAAGGGGGAGGAATTAGAAACGCCTCCACCTGCTCGATCGCCTCGACCAGGGTCACGCGCTGGAGTTCGATCCCCGGCGGCAGGCCGGAGAACAGCCGCGTGGGCGCGGCGGCGTCCAGCATGACGAACACGCCCTTGTCGTCCGCCCGTCGGATCAGCCTGCCGAAGGCCTGGGCGATGCGGGCGCGGGCGATCGAGTCGTCGTAGCTCTTGTTGCCGAAGCGGGCCCGCCTGGCCTTGTGCAGGATGTCCGGGCGCGGCCAGGGCATGCGGTCGAAGACCAGCAGGCGCAGCGACCGGCCCGGTACGTCCACCCCGTCCCGGACCGCGTCGGTGCCCAGCAGGCAGGCGTCCTGCTCGGCGCGGAAGATGTCCACCAGCGCGCCCACCTCCAGCGGGTCCACGTGCTGGGCGTAGAGGGCCAGGCCCTTGTCGGCCAGCGGGGCGGCGATCCGCTCATGCACCGCCTTCAGCCGGCGGATGGCGGTGAACAGCCCCAGGCCCCCGCCGCCGGCCGCCAGGAACAGCTCGCGCATGGCCGCGGCCACCTGGCGCGCGTCGTCCTTGCTGACGTCCGTCACCACCAGGGCCCGCGCGTTCGAGGCATAGTCGAACGGCGAGTCCAGCTTCAGCGTCTTGGGCCGCTCGGGCAGGCGCGCCGCGCCGGTGCGCATCTCGGCCAGGGCGAAGGGGTCGTCCAGGGTCGGGTCGGCGAGCGTCGCCGAGGTCACCAGCACCCCGTGCGCCGGCTTGATCACCGCATTGGTCAGGGGCTCGGTGGGGTCGACCCAGTGGCGGCGGCAGGCGGCGTCCACGGCGCGCCCGTACATGATCGTGGCCTCGAACCAGTCGACGAAGTCCGGATCGTCCTCGGCGTCCTCGTCGATGGCGCGGAGCATGGAGCGCCAGGCCGGGAGCTGCATGCGGGCCCGCCGATCCAGCCCCCGCAACGCCCCCTCCATCCTGGCGCGCTCGGAGCCGGAGAGGGTCTCGGCCTCGGCGTCCATGACGTCTTCCAGGGCGCGGGCCAGGGCCAGCAGGGGCGCCTCCAGCCGGGCCAGCGCCTGGGCGGCCTCGCGGGCGGTCGCGCGGACCAGGTCGAGCGCCGGCCGCGCGGCGCACTCCATGCCCACCTCGGAGGCCTGGGCGCGGGCGCGCAGCTGTTCCAGGACCGCGACGATGAAGTGCTCGATCGGCCCGATCGGGTTCACCTCGCCGTTCGGGCTGGCGATGCGGCCGGACCAGCCCTCGCCCGGCAGCGCGCTGGCCCCGCGGATCGCCTCGTCCAGCGCGGTCCGCGCCTCCTCCCGGTCGCCCAGGATGTCGAGCAGCCGGGCTTCCAGCCCTCGGCCGCGTCTCCCACGCCCCTCCGGCCCGCGGATCCACCGGCGCAGCTCCGCCGCCTCGGCCCCCGACAGCGCGGCGGAGAACGCCGAGTCCGCCGCGTCGAACAGGTGGTGGCCCTCGTCGAAGACGATCCTCTTCAGTTGAGTGGTTTCGGCATCGCCTTTGCTGCCCCGCGCCGCCCGCGCCCCGTCGAAGGCCGCCTGGGTCAGCACCAGGGCGTGGTTGGCGATGACGATGTCGGCCCGCCGCGAGCCCCGGATCGCCTTCTCCACGAAACAGGTGCGGTAGTGCGCACAGCCGGCGTGGACGCACTCGCCGCGCCGGTCGACCAGGTTGGCCGGGCTGGCCTGGGCCGCCGGCTGCACCGCGAACAGGGTCGGCAGCCAGGCCGGGAAGTCGCCGCCGGTCATGTCCCCGTCCCGCGACGCCCGCGCCCACCGCGACGCCAGCGCCATGCCCACCAGGTCGGCGCCGCCCAGCTGGGCCGTGTTGATCTGCTCCTGGAAGTTCAGCAGGCAGAGGTAGTTCTCGCGCCCCTTGCGCACCACGGCCTTCTTCGCCCGCACCTTCTCGTCCGGATAGATCGCCCGGCTCTCGCGCTCGATCTGCCGCTGCAGCGCGCGGGTATAGGTGGAGACCCAGACCGCCGGCCCGTTGGCCTCGGCCCACAGCGAGGCCGGGGCGAGATACCCCAGGGTCTTGCCCACCCCAGTACCCGCCTCGGCCAGCATCATGTTGGGCTCGCCCTCGCGCTCGCGCGGCTGGAAGACGTGGGCGGTCTCGGCGGCGTAGTCGACCTGGGCGGTCCGCGCCTCGGTGTGGCCGGCCTGCGCCAGCAGCTGCTGCAGGCGCGCCGCGGAGTCGGCGGCGGCGATGGGCTTGGTCCCGGGCTCCCCCGGCGGCGCCTCGGCCTCCCACTCGACCAGCCGCGACCAGACGTCGAGGCCGGACGAGCGGAACATGTTGCCCGTGGGGGCCGAGCGCAGGGCGCCGATCGCGGCCGCGCCCCAGGGCCAGCCGGCGCGGGCCAGGGTCTCGGCGACCGCCAGCGCCTCCTCGCGGCTGGGCTGCGGCGTCAGCGCCAGTTCGGCCAGCAGGGCCTTGACGGCGTCCTGCAGGGCGGCGGCCTGCTGCTCGGCGGTCTTAGGCTCCGGCAGCCCCAGCGCCTGGGCGAGCCCGGCGGCGGAGGGGGCGGTGAACTGCGCCGGCCGCACGAAGGCGAACAGCTCCAGGGCGTCGAAGATGCGAGGGCCGCGCGGCGGCGCGTGCAGCCCCAGCCGCCGCGCGGTCATCGCCGCGTGGGCGAGCAGCACCGGGGCGGTCTCGAACAGCTCCCGCGCGTCGGGCGCCCGCAGCGGCTGGGCGTCACCCGACGGCGTGCAGACGGCGCAGCGCGGGCCCGGCAGGACGACGAGCGCCGGGGCGAGGGTGAGCTGCGGAATCAGGGGGGCGGACACGCCGCACAGACTATCCGGAGGGGGTGGTGAACGGAAGGGGAACTGCTAGCTTCGATTGCTCCGATCAGACTTCCCTCGGTGCCTTCGCGTCGCTTTCGACCTGCCAAATAGTATGCGCGACATCGCGGCGGGGAGAACACCCACCTGGGGTCTGAAGAATGCAAGATAGCCTGCAAGCAGAAGATATACTATCGATATACTACCCATTGCTATGGCTAGATATATTGGAGAGCCCGTATATCCATCGCTCCACTTTAGAGTTGACGTAATTATTTTAAGTTCTTTTTGCGATATCTTTTTGCACGAGCTAATTAGTACAACCGAATTGTACAGCACACACCCAATTACTCCGCCGTTTTCCGAACTAATGGCCCGCTTTACACCTCCATCTTGATAACTCAAATTATCCACCTGCTTATGCAGTGACTGAACATATAGTGGAAAAGGTATAATAAGCGCCGCGATCGCTATAGCTATTGCAAATACGTGATTTGGATGCCTTCTGAACCATCCTTCGCCGATTTGCACGTCTCTCAGCCTGACTACCAGTTCCGTATCATCTTCCAAGGATTCTACATTTATTCCATCAACCTTGGCCGACACTATCAGTCGAACGGAAAATTTCTCTGACGGCTTCAATATTTTCCACGTAATTTCGGCCGCATTACCAGCAACTCGCGCCTGAGCGCCAAATATTCTGTCTGATTCCATCTCAATGGAAAGTAGATCTACATTTTTTGGTACGTATACTTTTACAGGATCGACGAAATGTTGATCAACAACGTCATATCTTCCCGTATTCTCAATTTCTACGGTCATGAAATAAATGACGCCTTCGACCCGAACGCCGGCGTGCAAGACTTATATCTCAAGGTTGTTTGGGACAAATGCTGTCCTAATTGGGGCAACGTCGGTGACTTGGGCACTTATACGGGCAGACTTAGAAAGCCTCGGCGCGATTAGCGTGGCAACCACGCCCGCAGCTGCCAAACCCACACCAACTTGCGTCCAAATACCTGTATCGATTGTCATGTCGGCCAGCCCCACTTCCCACCCATTCGACAGATCGCATTAGCTATAGGCGCAGGGCAATAGGTAGCGACCCTCAGTTGTGCCCCTTCGGCTGCGAGAACTCCGCATTGACGTGCCGGGATATAAGCCCACCTCCGAGCGTTGCCCCGCCCCTCGGACGCCGCAAGGACGATCGCGGATGCGCTCGCCGCGGCGTGGCGGGCCGGAGGCCCGTCCTTGACCCGTCCGACCGGCGGAGCTTGTGGGTTGCCGTGGACTTAAGGCGGGTTGCGCGCCGGGGTGCGGGGCGTCACGCCATTGGTCTTCACCTCCCCCGCGAAGCGGCGGGAGGGGGACCGCCCGCCGAGCCGCAGGCGAAGAGCGGGGGGTGGAGGGGGCGAGCCTCAGGCGCCGAGCTAGCGGCGGCCGGTCGATCTGCGGAGACTGGGGCTCGCCCCCTCCACCATCGGCTCTTCGGCCGATGGTCCCCCTCCCGCCGCTACGCGGGGGAGGTAAAAAGATGCGGCGCGGCTAGCCGCCTTCTCCCTCCAGCCGCTCCACCACACCCCGATAGAACGCCCCCGCCTCGGCCACGACGGCCTCCGGCGCGCGCGCCCGCCCCGTCTCGAACACCGCGCGCGCCAGCTCGAACTCGGTGTCGATGAAGGCGGCGACGGCGGGGCTCAGGGGGGCGGCGCCGAGTTCGTGGGTCTTGGCCTTGGCGGCGAGGAGGGCTTCGACTTCGGCGCGCAGGGCGGCGGGTGGGTCGCACTCGGCGAAGAGCGTGGGGAAGTGCATGGGGGCGACGGCTTCGTGGGGGCGCTGGCGCAGCCAGCGGAGCACGGCGGCGGGGCGCAGGGCGTAGAAGATCTTCTTCTGCGGCACGGCCGTGCCGTCGCCGAAGTAGACCCGGCGCTGGCGCTCGCCCAGGTGGAGGTAGTGGCGGCCGATGGCCTCGCGCGTGGCGGCGCGGTGGGCGAAGTCGGTGAAGGCGTCGCGGAACCAGCGCTGGCCGCGATAGGCGACCGGCGAGCGCAGCCACTCCAGGATCACCGCATTGCCCTTGAGCAGCAGGCGCAGCGCCTTGGCCAGGTCCCAGCCGTTGGCGTCCATGTCGCCGTCGGGCGGGAACTCGATCACGTCGCGGCGGGGCCAGGGGGTGAGGTGCTGGTGCGTCGGGCGGACGAAGACGAAGCGGCAGTCGTAGTCGCTGTCGGGCGACGGGAAGCCCCAGGCGCGGCTGCCGCTCTCGATGGCCAGCGGCAGGTGGACGGCATGCTCGGCCACCACCCGGTCGAGCAGGGCGTCGACCCGCGCGACCTGGGCGGCGTCCATCTCGGGCGGGATGTGGCGGAGGGTCATGGTGGCGGTTGTAGCGGGGGCGGTGGGGGGCCGGGAGGGCCTTTTGGTCCTCACACGGAGCGTTGCTCCGCCGGTCCGAGCCTTAAATTCCATGGCCAGAGTTTGCCTGCCGGGCCAGGTGTCTCAAGGACCGGCCTGCAAGGCCGGCCGCCGCGCGGCGCGCCAGGGGCGCGTCCTTGACACGCCTGGCCCGGCAGGCTCGCAATCAACCATGGGATTCAAGGGCGGGAAACATCCCTGAGGGATGCCGTTCGTGAGCGGCGTTTCGGCGGGTTTCGGGGACACGATGCCTATCCCTCGAAGGTCGCGCTGACGCGCGATCCTCCGGGTCAGGCTTCACCCGCCTGACCGGCGGAGCCTGTGGGCGGCCAAGGTTCGACAACCCGTGATTGCCGGATTATCGTAGCGCCCGGGGGAGGACATGATGTCGCTCGCTGCCTGGAAGCCCGTGGTCGCCGCGATCTTCGCGACGCTGATGCTAACCGGATGTGGCGGTCGTGCCGAGAAGGCCTCGGAGACGCAGGCGGACGCCCTCGACGCCAGCTGCGCGGCGGGGTTGACCGAAGAGAGCGGAGACCACGGCCCTGGCGGGCGCACCTGTCCGCCGACGCCTGTCCAAGACCCGAACGAGCAGGTTTTCTGTGACGTGGTCGGCGGCTCCCTCACGCGGCGCGAGTGTGCGGAGGCGGCGCAGGTCGCCGCGTCCGTGAAGGATGGCGCCGCCTCGGCGGACGTCCCCTCCGAAATGACCCGCGGCGTGCCGGCGCGGGTGACGCTGGCCGTCGGACGCGCCGCGGATCGAGCCGCGGTCGAGGACGCCACGCGGCAGTTGCCGGGCCAGGACTATTCCTATGCGGCCCCGATCGGCGCGCGGATGATGGCCGAGCTCAGGGGCGTGGGTTTCACCTTCAAGCCGAGCACGGGGGTGACGCAGTCGGTGACGGCGCGCGGACCCACCACCTGGGACTGGGAAGTGACGCCGACGCGAGGCGGAGACCTCACGCTCACCATCTTCACCAGCGCCGTGTACGAGGGCGGCGGCTCACCTGTGCCGCTCGCCAACTCGATCAAGTCGTACCCCGTCAAGGTGCAGGTCGCGGGCCAGGACCAGGTGCGGGATTTCATGGACGCCGTCCCGGCCTGGCTGAAGAGCGCGGAGGCCATCGCCGTGGCGCTTGGGACGCTGATCGTCGCCATCGGCGGCGTGATCTATGCGATCCGGCGCTTCGGCAAAGGCAAGCCGAAGGCCTGATCCTGAGCTTTTGGGAAGGGTTTAGGGATCCCCATACGTCCGTTCCTGACGCACCACGCCTCCACACTCCCCCCGACATGACCGCGACCGAGGACATGGCCGAGCGCCACGCGCGCCAGCTGGCGCGTTACGCCGAGCTCTCGCTGAGCCTGGCGGAGGACGTGCACGCGTCGGCGATCGCGGCCGAGGACCCCGACCGCAAGGCGCGCCTGGCCAGCGGCTTCCACAAGCTGGGCCGGGCCATGCGCCAGTCCATCGCGCTCGAAGCCAAGTTCGTCCGCGACCGGGCCCGCGACCAGCGCGAAGCCCAGGCCTGCGCCGCCGAGGCCACCCGCGCGGCCGTCAAGCGCCGCCAGGACCAGGTGCGCGCCGACGTGGAACGGCGGATCTACTGCGAGATCGAGCCCCACGACGCCCCGGCCTGGCTGGCCGACCTCACCGAACGGCTGGAAGAAGAGGCGCTCTACGACGACTTCGAGGACGAGAGCGTCGAGGCGCACATCGACCGGCTCTCCGCCGACCTCGGCCTCACCGGCGAGGTTCGCCGCGACTACACGCCCCGAGCCCTGCGCCCGCGCTTCCCCGGACCGCGCCTCAGCCCGGCGGACTACGCCCAGGCCTTCGGCGACCTGCTGGGCGACGACGAGGACGAGGACGAGGACGAGGACGACGACGAGGCTCCGGACGGGGAGGGCGAGAGCCCCGAGCCCCCGCCCGAACCACCGCCGCCCGCTTCACCGCCACCCGAACCGGAAGCCGCCCCCGACCCGGAACCCCCACCGGAGCCTCCGCCAGAACCTCCGCTCCCCGAGCCGCCGCCCCGGCCGCCCGACCCCGAGCCCTACGTCCCACCCTGGGAACTCCACCCCCACGGCCGTTTCCCCGGCGGCTCGGGCTACTGAGGGCTGGCCGTTCCGCCGCCATGGCGCGCCAGCGCCGAACAGACTCGACCACGGACCACACGGACCACACGGACAGGCCCGGCCTGGACGCGGCGACGTGGCGGCTCCTGATTGTCCGTGTGGTCCGTGTGGTCCGTGGTCAAACTCGACCGCGCCTGCGGCGCGCGCTGAGCGGATGACAGAGCTATTTACGGGGTCCAGGCCCTAGAACGCCTCGGGCTCGAAGGTGCGCGGGCCGGTGCGGCGCCAGGCGCCGACCAGGCGGGCGTCGCGCCAGAGCTGGAGCAGGTCGCCCTGGGCGGCGAACTGGGCGCGGCGGGCGGCGGCGGTGTCGTGGGGCGCGTCGAAGCGGTCGCTGAGCGCGCGGCCGTCCGGGGCGATGTCGATGGCGACGTAGGACTTCCACGTGATCGACGGCATGGGTTTAAGCGCCCTCTCCTGAACGGCGGCCGGAAAATGCCGGGCTTTGGCGACAGTTCCGATAAGGTCGCTTCGCTTCGGCCGCCGCCCGACCCCTCAGGCCTCGCGGCCGGTGAGGCTGGCCATGACGGTGGTGAGCGCCTCGTCGACGATCACGTGCTGGCCGCCGGTGACATAGATCTTGGTGCTCTCCGGCCCCTGCATGGTGACCAGGGTCACCTGCTCGACGTTGAGGCAGACGGTGCGGTTGCCGTCGGCGCGGAAGGCGACGAACCTGGCCATGCGGAGGCCTCCCCGGGCTGTTGTCCGGCAAGGGTGTCGCCGTTCGGGGGCGGTGGGAAGTCCGCTCGGACTGGACCTTGCGTCAGGATTGTCACGGCGGCGATGTTCGCGCATGTGCGGGTTGCACATCTGCGGGCGGGGGCGTCGCCCAGGCGACCCGCGACCTTGGGAGGAGAGACGGCATGTTTTCGCACATCATGATCGGGACCAACGACCTGGCCCGGGCCAAGAGGTTCTACGACGCGCTCCTGGGCACGCTGGGCGTGCCGCCGGCGATGGTGGACCGCCACCGCATCTTCTACCGCACCCCGACCGGGGTGTTCGGAGTGTCGGAGCCGATCAACGGCGAGCCGGCCTGCCACGCCAACGGCGGCACCATCGGCTTCGCCTGCAGCACGCCGGAGCAGGCGGACGCCTGGCACGCCGCAGGCGTGGCGAACGGCGGCACGACCTGCGAGGAGCCTCCGGGCGTGCGCGACGGCGGCATGGGCAAGATGTACCTGGCCTATCTGCGCGACCCCGACGGCAACAAGCTGTGCGCCCTGCACCGGATGCCGGCTTAGGGGGCCTTTAGGCGGGGGCGCCGCGGGCGGGCTGGAAGCCTCCGCCGCCCGCGCGCCGCCAGTGGCCGACCAGCTCGTCGCCCCGCCAGAGCGACACGACCACGCCCTCGGCGGCCGAAAGCGCGCGGCGGCGGGCGGCCGTGTCGTGCGGGGCGGTGAACGTGTCGAGCGTCGTGCGGCCGTCGGCGGCCACATCCAGGGCGACGTAGGCGTTGGGCTTGATCGACATGGCGCCAGAATGGCGGCCTCGCCGCCGCGCGCCATCCCCCGAATGGGGTACCCGAATGGGCTAGTTGACAAGCGAAGGGTGGCGCGGACCGGCCGGTCGGCGCGGTGGCGTCAAGCCTGGGACGTGCGGGTCGGCGTGACGCGGCCGTCGTCCAGGTCGTAGCGGGCGGCGACGATCTTGAGCTGGCCGGCCAGCACACGGGTGCGCAGCGGACGCGAGCCGGCGAACACCTCGGCGGCGGCGTTGGCGGCGTTCAGGCTGACGGCGGCGTCCAGGGGATCGGCGGTCCCGGCGGGGACCGAGCGGACGGCCGGCGTGATCAGGGCGGCCAGCGCGCCGATGCGGGTGCCGGCGTCGTCGGGCGAGCCGCGGCCGGCCAGGGCGTCGATGGTGGCCTTCACCGCCCCGCAGCGCTCGTGGCCCAGGGTCATGATGAGCGTCGAGCCCAGGTGGATGACCGCGTACTCGATGGAGGCCAGGACGGAGTCGTCGACGACATTGCCGGCCACGCGCACGACGAACAGGTCGCCCAGGCCCTGGTCGAAGATCAGCTCGGGCGCCACGCGGCTGTCGGCGCAGGCCAGGATGACCGCGAACGGACGCTGGGTGGTGGAGACCTGCAGGCGTCGCGGCGCGTCGCCGTGCGGGTGGACGGAATAGCCGTCGACGTAGCGGGCGTTGCCGTTCATCAGCCGGGCCAGGGCCTCCTCCGGCTTGACCGAGGGTTCGGCGGCGTGGCCGGCCGGCTGGGCGGCGGCGTGCGGATCGGCCGCGGGCTGGGCGGGCGCGGCGGCCGGCTTGGCCTTGGGCTTCGGCTTCGGCTTGCGGACCGGCGCGGCGTCGCCGTGCTCGATCCCGCCCTCGGCCAGGGCGATCGCCGGGACGGCGACGGCGAGGCCCGCGCCCAGGCATGCGATCAGGCGGCGGCGGTGGAAGTCGGCCATGGACGGGTCCCCGGAGATCGTCGAATTCGAACGCCGGGGATCAGAACACCGAAATCCTAAGATGCGGTTTGGGCCGACGGCTACTCGTTCCGGCTGGAGGCGATGCCGTTGAGCTGCCAGCCGACCTCCTTGGCCAGGACCTCGAAGAAGGCCGGCTCGTAGGCGTTCTCGGGGTCGGCGCGGACCAGGGCGTCCATCCGGTGGGCGTCGTCGCCGACCAGGATGCGCCAGCGCTCGGCCTTGACGCCGTCCAGGATGACCGTGGCGGCCGCGGCGGCGGTCATGGGCGCGTCCTCGAGGAAGCGGCGGGCCTGCTCGTCCATCATCGCCTGGATCGCCTGGTCGGTGAGCTGGTCGGCGTCCAGGCCCATGCGGCCGATGCGCGTGCGGGCGCGCTTCAGCTCCTCCGGGGTCAGGGTGTCTTCCTCCGTGCCGCGGATCACCTTGCGGCTGTTGCCGGCGATGGCGGTGCCGATGTGGCCGGGCATGACCACCGAGCATTTCACGTGCGGGGCGTTGAGCCGCAGGTCGGTGATCAGCGCCTCGGTGAAGCCCTTCACCGCGAACTTCGCCGCGGCGTAGGCGGTGTGGGAGACGTGCGGGCCCAGGCTGGCCCAGAAGCCGTTGACGGACGAGGTGTTGACGATGTGCGCCGCGTCGGCGGCCATCAGCGCCGGCAGGAAGGTGCGGACGCCGAGATAGACCCCGCCCCAGCAGACGTTGAACGTCCGCTCCCACTCGGCCCGGTCGTCCACCACCATCGAGCCGCCGCCGCCGATGCCGGCGTTGTTGAACAGCAGGTGCAGCTTGTCGATCTCATGGGCGGCCATGGCCTCGTCGCGGAAGCGGATCAGGGCCGCCTCGTCGGAGACGTCGGCCACATGGGCGGTGATCTTCGCGCCCTGGGGGATCCCGTCCGACGTACAGAGCGCGACGGTCTCGCGCATGTTGCGGTCGGAGACGTCGCACATGGCCACGCTGCATCCCTCGGCGATCAGCTGGCGGGCGAGCTCGCGCCCCATGCCCGTGCCGCCGCCGGTCACCACCGCAAATTTGCCCGCGAAGTCCTTCATCGCCTGTCCTCCCGTTCGTGTTCGACGAGAGGTTAGGCGCTGACGCCGCGTCACGGGCAAGAGGCGGCCGGGTCCCCCGCCTCGCACCACGAGGGGCCGCGAGCGATCAGCGCGCGGGGGACGCGGGAACCGCGAAGGTCACGGTCCGACGCCGTTCACGCGGCGGAGATCGAGAGCTCGCGACGGCGGTGGCGAAGTCGCGCGCCCGCGACCCCGAAGCCGAGGATCGCCAACGCCCAGGTCGCGGGCTCGGGCACGGCTGCGGTGGCAAAGGTCCCGAACTGAAGGTCGTAGACGCCGCAGGCCATGTCCCCGTTGAAGTCGCAGGTGAACTGGGCTGAGCGGGCGCCCACCGCGCTGGTGACGCCGCCAAAATTGCCCGGTCCGAACTGAGCCTCGCCCAGGAAGGTCCCGGTGAGGCCCGCGCCGCTGAACAGGCGAATACGGCCGTAGTCGATGTTGTTGGAGAACGCGCCCACGCCGTTGACCGCGGAGGTGAAATCGAAGGCGATGTGGCCGCCGAACGCCGCGCCGTTGAGAACGATGCGGTCCCTGGCGGTCGGGGTCTGGAAGTCCTGGCCGCCCGCCACCAGCGCATTCAGGCCGACGGAGTCGACGCCGAGGGCCGCGAGCGCGGCGGCCGGGGCGAGGTCGTCCAGCCGATAGCCCGCCGCGAAGCCGCCCAAGGTGTCGAAGTCGACCAGCGTATGCGACCCGTCGAGGGCCGCCTGGAACGCAGCCTGGTTGGCGTAGGAGACCACGGCCGCGGAAGCGCTGCCGCCCGCCATCAGAGCGGCCGCGGCGGCGAGCACGGAAACGATACGCATGAAAATTCCCCCTGTGGCGCGCGACGGCGGCCTTCGACGCCATTGAAGCCGATGGCCGCAGGCGGATCGTCCCCCGATTGGGGGTGTTCGACGAGCTCCCAGGCCGACGCCGAGGAGCGCCTTCCCGGCGTCCGGATTGCGGCAGGTGGGGAGGTTGGCCGCCCGAGAAGCGCCCGCCTAGATCCCGTCCAGCAGGCTCAGCATGCCCTCGCGCTTGGGGAGCTGGGCGTCCATCAGGCAGACGAGGCCCTCGGGAGCGAAGGTCATGGCGGCCGAGCCCTGGAGGTCGCCGCGCAGGGCGCGTTCGATGAGGCGGGAGCCGAAGCCGCGGCGGGTGGGCGGCGTCACCGGCGGGCCGCCGGTCTCCGCCCAGGTCATCCGAAGCCGCTCGGTGGCGGTGTCGAAGGTCCAGGCCAGGGTGATGCGGCCCGCCTCGACTGAGAGCGCGCCGTACTTCACGGCGTTGGTGGCCAGCTCGTGCAGCACCAGGGCCATGGTGAGGGCGGCGCGAGGCTGCAGCCAGACGGCGGGCCCCTCGACCCGCACCTGGCCGGAGGCCGCGGCGGCGAACGGGCGCACCGCGCGCTCGGCCACCTCCTGGAGGTCGGCGCCGTGCCAGCTCTCGCGGGTCAGCACGTCATGCACCTCGGCCAGGCCCATGAGCCGCAGTTCGAAGCGCTGGTAGGCGGTGGCCGGATCGGCGGGGCCGCGCAGGCTCTGGGCGGCCATCGACTGGACGGTGGCCAGGGTGTTCTTCACCCGATGGTTCAGCTCGTTGATCATCAGCCGGAGCTGGGCCTGGTAGCGCTCCTGCTCGGCCTCGGCCTGCTTGCGGGCGGTGATGTCCTCGATGACGGCGACGAAATAGTCGGGCGAACCGTCCGCCATGCGGACCAGGGACACGGTGAGGTCGATCCAGACCGAGCCGCCAGGCTTGGTCAGGTAGCGTTTCTCGAGCGAGTAGGTGTCGATCCGGCCGGCCAGCAGCGCCTCGACGTGGGCCAGGTCGGCGGCCAGGTCGTCGGGGTGGGTGATGTCCTGGAACCCGAACGCCAGCAGGTGGGCGCGGTCATACTGGGTGATGGCGCAGAACCGGTCGTTGACCTCGAGCAGCCGTCCGTCGGGGGCGACCCGCGCGACGCCGACAGCGGCCTGGTCGAAAACCGCCCGGTAGCGAGCCTCGGCCGCCTCGAGCTTCAGGCGGGCCTCGACGCTGGAGGTGACGATCTCGGTGTAGAGCACCAAACCGCCGACGTGGCCGTCGTCGGTGCGCCAGGGCTTCAGCGACCAGCGGATCCAATCGACGCAGCCGTCCTTGCCGACGAAGGGATCGGCCTCATGGCTGAACTCCTCGCCCTCGCGCAGGGATCGCGCATGCAGGTCGCGCCAGCGCTGGGGCACCTCGGGGAAGACGTCGTAGTGCAGCCGACCGACCAGCGGGGTGTCGCCGGGCAGGCCCTGGTCGGTCAGGAACCGGCTCGAGGCGGCCAGATAGCGCATGTCGCGGTCGAAGATGGCCACGCCCAGCGGCGCTTGGGTCAGGGCGGTGAGGACGCCAGAGACCGCGGGCGACCGAGGAAGGGCCTCTGCCTCTCCGAGGCCGGCAGATGGTTCGGGTGGCAGGTCCGGCACTTAGGTTCGGGCGCAGGTGGGGGGACGCGCAAGCTACACCCCAGAGTGGCCGCAGGCCATGCGGCGAGGTCGCTCACCGTCCAATTCGCCAATCAGGGGTTGGTGGAAGAGGCCGGCAGGTCGCTGGGCGCGGTGGGCTTGATGCGGAAGCCGTAGACGCCCAGGGCGCCGGTCTTCAGGTCGACCGAGACGAGTTGGTCGATACTCTCGGGGCGATTGGCGGAATTGGGGCGCGGGAACAGCGGGGCCTCGTCGCGGCTGCCCATCAGGACCACGGAGGTCTCGCCCGGCATGACGGCCTGGAGCTCGGTGGTCGGCAGGTCGATGCTCCACACCGGCTTGCCCGCCGGGCCGGAGATGCGAGTAAGCTTCAACCGCCCCGCGGCGCCCAGGCGGTCGCGATGCAGGACCAGGAAGCCGTCGGGCTTGAACAGCACGATCGGCATGTTGTGGCAGCAGCGGTTGTCCTGCAGGAGGCCGGCGATCAGGAACTCCGGCCCCTCGGGCAGGGGCTTGAAGTCCGAGAGCACGACCTTCTGGCCGAAGAAGGTGGGCTTGCTGGCGATCCGGGCGGACCACATGCGGGTACGTGGATAGCGCTCAGGGTCGACGCCGCCGATGACGCCCTGCGTGCGGAACGGCGCCACCTCGGGTTCGGCCAGCAGGCCCAGCCACATCCGGCTATCGACGTTGAGGCCGCGCGTATAGAACGACCAGGTTCTGTTGCCGCCGGAGGTGTTGGCGGGGATGGAGATTCCCGGCCGGGCCGGCGCGCGCTGGGCGTCGAGGTCGAGGCGCGGGCCGTCCGGCGCAGTGGCGAACCCCTGCCCCGTCAGCCGCCAGTCGCGGCCGTCGGCGGCGGTGAACGACAGGCCCTGAGGATCGAAGCGATAGTATTTGTCCTCGGTCGGCATGACACCGCGCAGGGCCGGATTGGCGGCCTCCAGGGTGGCGTTGTCGGCGACCTCGACGCCGTCCTTGGGCGACAGGCCCAGCAGGCCCTTGCCGTCCAGCAGCCACAGGACGCCGCCCTGCACGCCCAGGATCTTGCGACCCATGTTCACGCCGCCGCGGTCGTCGGCGATCCGCTGGCGCCAGACCGGCTTGGCGTTCGCGGCGTCGAAGCCCCAGACGTCGACGAAGAGCCTGGTATAGGACGTGCCCGAGCGCGTGCCCCGCGTGCGGTAGGTCCGCCACTGGCTGGTCATCAGGAAGACGCGGTCGCCGTCGGCGGTGGTGGTGCGGACCGGCTCGCCCTGGACGCTGGCGGCGCTGGGGACGAGCCCCCCGCCCCCGAGGGCGAACCAGACGACCCCGGCGATGACCGCCGGCACGAGGAGCACGGCCAGCAGGACCCGCAGCCGGCCCGGCAGGGCCTTCAGGGCGTTGCGCCTGCGCCAGGTGACCGTCGGCTCCCGCATTCCGCCCTTCCCCATGGCCGGAGCGGACCACGAGGGGGCGAAGGGGGCAAGCCGGATGGCTCGAATTGGGCGCCCAGCTTTCGCCATTGGGGTCCGTTTCGCGCCAGACCGGCGGCCGCCAGGAGCAGAGGTTCCGCCGCCCAACGGAGGCGCCGATGAGCCCGAAGACCACCGACTTCGACATCCTGGAACTGGCCCCGCTGATCCGCGATCGCGCCGTCTCGTCCGCGGCGGCGACGGCGGCGCAGCTCGAGCGGATCGCGGCGCTGGATGGGCGGCTCCATAGCTATGCGCGGCTGATGGCCGACGCGGCGATGGTCCAGTCGGAGAGCGCGGACGCCGAGATCGCGGCCGGTCGGTATCGCGGCCCGCTGCATGGTGTGCCCGTCGCGGTGAAGGACCTGTTCTGGACCCAGGGCGTCCCCACCGCCGCGGGCATGTCGATCCACCGCGACTTCCGCCCGCCGCAGGATGCGACCGTGGTGGCGCGGCTGACGCGGGCCGGGGCGGTGCTGCTGGGCAAGCTGCAGATGACCGAGGGCGCCTATTCCGATCACCACCCCACCGTGACGCCGCCAGTGAACCCGTGGGACCCGCGGGCCTGGACGGGGATCTCGTCCAGTGGGCCCGGCGTGGCGGTGGCGGCGGGCCTGTGCCACGGCGCGCTGGCCTCGGACACCGGCGGGTCGATCCGCTGGCCCTCGGCGGCCAACGGGGTCACGGGGCTGAAGCCGAGCTGGGGACGGGTGAGCCGGCATGGGACGTTCGAACTGGCGGCAAGCCTGGACCATGTGGGGCCGATAGCCCGTAGCGCCGCCGACTGCGCCGTGCTGCTACAGGCGATCGCAGGCCCCGACCCGAAGGATCCGACCGCGCGGCCCGACCCGACGCAGGACTATCTGGCCGAAGGCCGGCGCGGCGTGCGCGGCCTGCGGGTCGGGATCGACGCGGCGTGGAACGGCGAAGGCGTCGATGCGGTGGTGGTCGCGGCCCTGAGCGAGGCCGTCGCAGTGTTCCGCGGCCTGGGCTGCGAGATCGTCGAGGCGCGCGCGCCCGACGTGGCCGCGGCGGTGGCGGACTGGCCGGACAACTGCGCGGTCGAGGCGGCGGTGGCGCACACCGAGACCTATCCGGCCCGGCGCGAGGATTACGGCGAGGTGCTGGCGGCGGTGATCGAGGCCGGGCGGGCGCTCGGCGGCCTGGCGTACCAGCGCATCCTGCTGCGGCGGGCCGAGCTGAAGGGCCGGTTCGCCACGCTGCTGGCAAGCGTCGACGTGTTGCTGACGCCGGCGCACCCGTTCGCGCCACTGACCCTGGGCACCATCCGGACGCTTGGCGACCAACCTGGGCTGATCGCGGGCCTACAGCGCTACACCTGCCCTTTCAACATGACCGGGCATCCGACGCTGAGCCTGCCGGCGGGGTTCAGCGCGGACGGGCTGCCGATCGGCCTGCAACTGGCAGCCCGCGACCTGGGCGAGGATCGACTGCTGCGGATGGGCATGGCCTATCAGTCCGCGACCACATGGCATCGGCGCCGCCCGGCGTTGGAGGGAGCCCAGGGATGAGCGCCGCGCGGACCTTTCCCGGCTGGTGGGTGGTGGCCGCGGCCTTCGCGGTGACGATGATCGGCTTCGGCAGCGCCTATACCTTCAGCGCCTTCTTCGCACCCCTGCAGCGGGAGTTCGCTGCGTCGCGCGGCTCGGTGGCGCTGGTCTTCTCCCTGGCCGGGTTCCTCTACTTCGCGCTGGGCGTGGTCAGCGGGCCGCTGGCCGACCGCTGGGGCGCCCGGGGGTTCGCGGTGGGCGGCATGCTGCTGGTCGGCGCGGGCCTGGCCTTGGCCAGCGTCGCGCGAAGCCTGACGGAGGTCTACCTGGCCTATGGCCTGGGCGTCGGGGTGGGTGTCGGCCTGGCCTATGTGCCGGCGGTGGCGGCGGTGCAGCGCTGGTTCGTCCGGCGCCGCGGCCTCGCCTCCGGCCTGGCGGTCAGCGGCATCGGGGTCGGCACCCTGGTGATGCCGCCGCTGACTGCACTGCTTATCGAACGGGCGGGCTGGCGCGGGGCGTACCTGACTCTGGGCGTTGTCGCGGCGGTGGTTGGCGGCGGCATGGCGCTGATGATCGCCGACAGTCCCGCGAAGCTGGGCCTGTGCCCCGACGGCGACCCGCCCGCGCCCATGACCGGCGCCAAGCCGCCGGGGGCGACCTTGGGCGAGGCGGTCCGGTCGCCGCGGTTCATCGGTCTCTATGTGGGATGCCTGATCTGCTCGTTCGGCGTGTTCATGCCCTTCGCCCACCTGACGCCCTACGCCACCGACCACGGCGTGCCGGCGACGCGGGCGGTGCTGCTGCTGGGCGCGATCGGCGTGGGCAGCACGGCCGGACGGTTCCTGCTGGGCGGCCTGGCCGATCGCTTCGGGCGGCGGGCCTTGCTGCTGACGATGTTCCTCGGCATGGCCGCCGCCATGGCGTTCTGGGCGGTGTCGGCGGACTTCTGGATGCTGAGCGTCTTCGCCCTGGCCTATGGCGTGTTCTACGGCGGCTGGGTGGCGGTGATGCCGGCGCTGGTGATGGACGAGTTCGGTGGGCGCAGCGTCAGCGGCGTGATCGGCGTGCTCTACACCAGCGTGGCGTTCGGCACCCTGATCGGCCCCAGCGCCGCCGGCTGGGCCTTCGACCTCAGCGGCGGCTACACCGCGCCGATCTTGGCCGGCGTGCTGGGCAACGTGTTGGGTGCGCTGGTGGTGGCGCGGGCGACGCGGGCCAGACCTTCGCCCTAGCCGGCCTTCGCGGCGAGTTCCGCGTTGCGGGCGCGCCAGGCGGCGAGGATGGCGTGGGCGGCCTTGGGGGCCTCGGCCTCGAAGCTTTCGTGGATGTGGGTCCGGAGCGCCAGCTCGACCACGTAGCCGTTGGGGTCGCGGAAATAGGTGGACCGGATGAAACCGTGCTCGGAGGGGCCACGCACCTCGAGCCCCCGGGCCCTGGCGGCGGCGGCGGCGCGTTCGATGTCCTCGGCGTCGGATTCCAGCGCCAGATGCAGGTCGAAGTCGTGCTGTTCCTTGAACTCGAACGGCGCGCCGGGAACCTCGAAGAAGGCGACGAAGCTACCGTCCTTGAGCTGGAAGAAGGTGTGCATCACCCGCACAGCGCGGCCGGTGGCCGAGGCCTCGATGGGCATGGCGGCGGCGAGCGGCAGGCCGATCACCTCCTCGTAGAAGATGCGGGTTTCCTCGCTGTCGCGGCAGCGGAAGGCCATGTGATGGAGGCGTTCGGTCATACGGCGAGCTAAGCGCGGCGGACGCGTCCCGGAAATGTTCGTGTTCGCCGCGCGGGTCTGCGGAATTGCAGACCGCGGGCCAGCGGGATGTGCGGCCGAGGCCGAAGCGTGACCGTTTCGAAACGCGCGAGGCCGCGGGCCGTGCTAGGCAGGATCGGGATATGAACACCTGCTCGGCCGCCGCGTCCCCCGTGGTCGCGGCCCTTCCGAAGCGGTGAAACAAGACGGGCGGAGGGACCTCACATGTTGAACAGACTTCTGAGCGCGCGCAGCGCGGGCGCCGCGCTGGCCGCGGCCTTCATCGCCGCCAGCCCTGCGGCGGGCGCGCCGAAGAGCGTCGACGCGAAGACCTCGTCCATCGTCAAGAGCGACGCCGCGGCGCTGGGGTTCGACCCGGCGAAGCTGGACGTGGCGCGGGCGGCGCTGAAGGCCGACGTGGCGAGCGGCAAGATCGCCGGGGCCTATCTGCTGGTCGGCCGCCACGGCAAGGTGGCGCTCCAGGAGGGCTTCGGCGTCCAGGGGCCGGGCCAGTCCACGCCGGTCAGCGACGAGACGATCTTCCGCATCTTCTCCATGACCAAGCCGGTGGTGTCGGTGGTGGCGATGACGCTGGTCGAGGAGGGCAAGCTGGACGTCGACGCGCCGGTGTCGAAGTACCTGCCGGAGTACGCCGACCTGAAGGTCTGGCAAGCCGATGGCGCGAGCGTGCCGGCCGCCAAGCCGATGCTGGTGCGGCACCTGATGAGCCACACCTCGGGGCTGATCTACGGCTTCATCACGCCTCAGGCGCCGATCGCCAAGGCCTGGGCAGCGGGCGGCGAGAACCGCAACGACCTGACCAACCGCGAGTACGCCAAGGTCATCGCCAAGCTGCCGCTGAAGAACGAGCCGGGGACCGCCTGGAACTACTCCCGCTCGACCGACGTGCTGGGCGCGGTGGTGGAGGTGGCCGGCAAGAAGCCGCTGGACGTACTGGTGAAGGAACGGGTGACCGGCCCGCTGGGCATGACCGACACCGGCTTCTTCCAGCCGGAAGCCAGGCGCGCGCGGTTCGCCGAGCCGGTGAAGGCCGATCAGTTCATCTACTATGACTACGCCAAGCCGACCCCGTTCCTGTCGGGCGGCGGGGGGCTCTCGTCCACGACCGAGGACTACCTGCGCTTCGTGCTGATGCTGGCCGGGGACGGCGAGTACAAGGGCGTGCGGATCCTGAAGAAGGAGACGCTGGCCCGGATGCGGCAGGACGAGACCACGCCGGAGATCCGCAAGGCCGGTCTGTTCTTCCCGGGACCCGGCATGGGCTTCGGCCTGGGCTTCAGCGTGGTGACCGACGACACGCTGCAGCGGCCGGGGAACGGCACGTTCTCGTGGTGGGGAATCGCCGGGACCGAGTTCTGGGTGGACCCGAAGAACGACGTCTTCATGGTCTTCATGGTCCAGGCCCGGGAACTGGCCATGGAGTACCAGCGCAAGAACCGCACCTGGATCTACGACGCGCTGGCGAAGTAGGGCCTAGCCATTCCTGACTGATCGGCGTTCACTGTCGGAAAGACGACGGAGGATACGGCGATGGCGGACGGCAATGCCCTGATGAGCAAGGACCAGGCGCGGGCCGAGGCCTATGCCCTGCCGCTGGCGGAGCTGAACCCGGCGCAGCCGGCGCTTTTCCAGGCCGACGCCATGTGGCCGATCTTCGAGCGGCTGCGGGCCGAGGACCCGGTGCACTACACCGCCGAGCACGAGTTCGGACCGTACTGGTCGATCACCAAGTACAACGACATCATGGCCATCGACACGGACCACGCGCGGTTCTCGTCGGACTTCATGAAGGGCGGGATCACCATCGCCGGCGGGCAGGCCAACATGGACCCGCTGCCGATGTTCATCGCCATGGACCCGCCGAAGCACGACGTGCAGCGCAAGGCCGTGACCCCGGCGGTGTCGCCGCACGCGCTGCACGAAATGGCCCCGCAGATCCGCGAGCGAGCGGGTGCGATCCTGGACGGCCTGCCGATCGGCGAGGAGTTCGACTGGGTCGATCTGGTGTCGAAGGAACTGACGGCCATGACCCTGGCCACGCTGTTCGACGCCCCGCAGGCCGACCGCCGGCAGATCACCTACTGGTCCGACGTGGTGACGGCGGCGCCGATGCCGGGCGGGCTGGTGGAATCCATCGAGCAGAAGATGGCGATCTTCGGCGAGTACCACGCCTATTTCACCGGCCTGTGGAACCAGAAGGTCAATGCGCCGCCCACCGGCGACCTGATCTCGATGCTGGCGCACAATCCGGCCACCCGGAACATGGAGCCCAGGGAGTATTTCGGGAACGTGGTGCTGCTGACCGTGGGCGGCAACGACACGACGCGCAACACGATCTCGGGCTCGATCCTGGCGCTGAACCAGAACCCCGACCAGTACGCCAAGCTGCGCGCCAACCCCGGGCTGATCCCCTCGATGGTGAGCGAGACCATCCGCTGGCAGACGCCGCTGGCGCACATGCGCCGCACGGCCAACGAGGACGTGGAGTTCCAGGGCAAGACCATCCGGGAGGGCGACAAGGTGGTCATGTGGTACGTCTCGGGCAACCGCGACGAGACCGTGATCGAGCGGCCCAACGACTACATCATCGACCGCGAACGGCCCCGGCAGCACATCTCGTTCGGCTTCGGCATCCACCGCTGCGTGGGCAACCGGCTGGCCGAGCTGCAGCTGACCATCATCTGGGAGGAGATCCTGAAGCGGTTCCCCGAGATCGTGGTCACGGGCGAGCCGAAGCGGGTCTATTCCAGCTTCGTGAAGGGCTACGAGACCATGCCGGTGGTGATCCCGCGCCGGAACTAGCGCGGCGCGTCAGCGCCAAAGATTTGAACCACGGACCAGCACGGACCATCACGGACAGACCCAGGCGTTGTTCGTGATGGCCTGTGATGATCCGTGGTTGGAGGACAGCGCCTTCGGCGCGTCAGGCCAGGCTGAGGCCGTAATCGTAGAATCCCTCTTCCCGCACCCAACCGAGGCGCTCGTAGAGGGACTGGGCGGGGGTGTTGGTGACGGCGGTGGAGAGGATGAGGCGGGCGGCGCCCTGCTCGCGGGCGTGGGCGGTGGCGGCTTCGACGAGGGCCTGGCCGGCGCCGGTGCGGCGGGCGGCGATGCTGGAGGCGCTGGCCCAGCACTGCGGCGAGGCGCTGGAGGTCGTGCCCGGCGGGGCGGGCCTGCATCTGGCCGTGCGCCTGCGGAGCGGCGATGCGGCGGCCGTGGCGGCGCGGGCGGCCGGGCTGGGCCTGCGGGTCGAGACCCTGACCCCGTTCGCCGCCGAACGGCCGGCGCCCGAGGGGTTCGCGCTAGGCTACGGCCTGATCGAGGCGTCAGCGATCGACGACGCGATCCGGAGACTGCGCGAGGCGATCGGCTCTACCTGACAGAGCAGTTCTTTTGCATGCTGCCTTTTGGCGAGAAGCGCGCATGGTGTGGGCGGACGCTCCTCCCGCCCCCACGGCATCGGTGCGAGATTCATCGCGAACGGGACATCGTCCATCCGACCGAGACGCCCATGCTGAACATCGCGATCAAGTCCCCTGAGCAGAAGGCCGCCGAGGCCGGGGTCGACGGATTCCGGCAGGATCGCGGCCCGTTCGTCGTCGCGGCCGAGCGGACGCGGATGGCGACGGTGTTCACGGACGCCGACGCGCCTGGCAACCCGCTGGTCTATGCCAACGACGCCTTCCTCAAGCTCACCGGCTATACGAGCGAGGAGGTGCTGGGCCAGGCGTTCGGGTTCCTGCTGTCGCGCGGCGACAACCAGACGGCCAACCAGAGGATCGAGGCCGCGTTCGCCAGCGAGAGCGGCGGCCACTTCGAGATGCACGACCGGCGCAAGGACGGCAGCAAGTTCTGGGCGGCGGTGGTCGTCTGTCCCGTGGAGGACGCGGCCGGGCACATCGGCACGCACGTGGCCTCGTTCGTGGACCTGACCGACCACAAGCGCGAGGCCGAGCACCTGCGGTTCCTCCTGGACGAGATGAACCACCGCACGCTGAACACCCTGGCCACCGTGCGCGCCATCGCCGTGCAGACCCTGCGCGGCGTCGCGGGGGAGGCCGTGGTCGAGGCCTTCGAGGGCCGGATCCAGGCGCTCTCGGATACCCACGGCCTGCTGGGCCGGCACAACTGGGACGCGGTGACCCTGCGCGACGTGCTGGAGCGGATCCTGGAGCCGTTCGAACAGGCCGGACGGGTCACGCTGCAAGGCTCCGTGGTCCAGCTCTCGCCCAAGGCCGCGCTGACCCTGGCCATGGTCTTCCACGAACTGGCGAGCAACGCCGCCATGCATGGCTCCCTGTCGGCGGCCGCCGGCCAGGTGGCGGTCTCGTGGCGGGCCGAACCCACCGACGAGGGCGAGCGGTTGTTCCTGCGCTGGCAGGAGAGCGGCGGGCCGCCAGCCGTCGCACCCGAACACCAGGGGTTCGGACTGCGACTGATCGAGGGCGGCCTGGCCCGGGACCTGGCCGGCGAGGTGCACGTGGCCTACGACCGCGCCGGCCTGGCCTGCCGGATCGCCATGCCCCTGCCGGCCGCCGCGTAAGCTATTTCGCGCCAGCCATGTAGGCGTCGACACGGGCTTCCAGGACGTCCAGCGGCAGGGCGCCGGCGGCGAGGACGGCCTCGTGGAAAGCCTTCAGGTCGAACTTCGGCCCCAGCGCCGTCTCGGCCTTCTTGCGCAGCTCCAGGATCTTGAGCTGGCCCACCTTGTAGCTGGTGGCCTGGCCGGGGCTGGTGAAGTAGCGGTCGATCTCGCGGGCGATGTCGAGGTCGGAGCTGAGCGTGTTGGCCTTCATGTAGGCGAGGGACTGGTCGCGGCTCCAGTGCTTGGCGTGGATGCCGGTGTCGAGGACCAGACGGGCGGCGCGCCAGATCTCGAGGCTGAGGCGGCCGAAGTCGTCGTAGGGGTCCTGATAGAAGCCGGCTTCCTTGCCCAGTTTCTCGGCGTAGAGGCCCCAGCCCTCGGTGTAGGCGCCGTAGTAGGACAGCCGGCGGAACATCGGCAGGTCGGCCTGCTCCTGGCTTCGCGCGATCTGGAAGTGATGGCCCGGCGCGCCTTCGTGATAGGCGATGGCCGGGAGCTGAACCTTCTGGACCTGGGTCATGTCCGAGAGGTTCACGTAGAAAATTCCGGGCCGCGAACCGTCCGGCGTGCCCGGGTTGTAGAAGGCGGTGGACGCGGTCTTCTCGCGGAACGGCTCCACGGCGCGGACCTCCAGGGCCTGTTTCGGCAGGGTGGAGAACTGCTTGCCCGCCACGGCCATGTAGTCAGCGATGATCTTCTTGGCGTCGGCCAGGTACTGCTGCTTGCCCGCGTCGGTGTTGGGGTAGTGGGTCTTGGGGTCGGTCCGCACGAAGGCGAAGAATTCCTCCAGCGCGCCCTTGAAGCCGACCTTGGCCTTGATGACCTCCATCTCGGCGCGGATGCGGGCGACCTCGGAGAGGCCGGTCTGGTGGATCTGGTCGGGGGTCAGGGTGGTGGTGGTAAAGAAGGCCACGCTGTCGGCGTAGAAGGCCTCGCCCTCCGGCAGGGCCCATACGCCGTTGACCGTCGTGGCCTTCTTCGACATGGCGTCCAGGGCCACGAGATAGCGCTCGTAGCCGCGCTTCCATTCGCCCTTCAGCGCGGCCTCGCCGTCGGCCAGCAGCTTGGCCTTGGTCGCGTCGTCGGCCTTCAGCGCGCCGACCTTCTTCTTGAAGTCGGCCCAGAGTGCGTGGTCGGGGCCGGCGTCGAAGGGCGCGCCCTTGATCTGGTTCTTCGCGTCGGGGATCACCCGGCCGAACACGAAGCTGGGCGGCAGGAAGCCCTTGGCCGTACGCTGGTCGATGTCGTCGGAGACCTCCCTGGCCACCCGCTCGACCGCCCTCAGGCGCGAGACATAGGCCTCGGCGTCGGCGACGTTGTCCACGCGGTGGGCGTTGACCAGCATGACCGGCAGGCCGTCCAGCGCGCTGCCGTTCGAGGACACGGCGTAGTTCTGCCAGTACCATTTGGCGAACATCCGCTGGGTGGCGACGTTGCGCTCGAAGAGGTCGTAGGAGAGCTGCGAGCCGGGCGAGAGCTTCGATCGGTCGAACTCGCGCTTCATGCGGGCCAGTTGGGCCTCGGCGACGGCCAGCGTCTTCTTCTGGCCGGCCTCGGTGTAGTCGCCGAGTTCGGCGTAGCGGTCCTTCATGCCGAGCTGAGTCAGGGTCTCCGGGCTGAGCCGCGCGGCCTCGAGGAAGGCGGCCTGGAAGAAGGCGGCGAGCCGGGCGTCCTCCGACTGCGCCGCGGCCGGGGCGGGGGCGGCGGGCTGGGCCAGGGCCGGAAGGCCGGCCATCAGGGCGGCGCCGAGCGCGAGGACGGAGCAGGCGGTGCGGAACATGTAACCCCCGGAATCTTCTGTGACGCGAGGAGTAGGGCCGGCCGGGGCGCGGCCGAAGTGAATTTTCCTCAATCTATGAAGCCGGCCACATGGTTGAGCCGCGCCCAGCTCCGCCGATGGGCCGGGGCGGCGTCGGGCGTTGCTCCGCGCGCAAGATCCTGCCGCCAGCGCGCCTCGGCGGCGTCCGCCGCCGCCCAGCAGTCAAGGACGACCGCGTCGAGGTCGCCCGCGACGAACGCGCGGTCGATGCGGGCCTGAAAATCCGCCTCCAACGCGTCGCGCTCGACGGCGATGGCGGCGAGCGCGGGGGGAAAGCCCGGCAGCATGGCGCGATGCAGGCGCTCGTGCCGCCACCAGCGCGAGGCGGGGTCGGCGCGGTCGGTGGGCGGCGCGCCGAACGGCGGCAGCGCCGCACCGAAGACGAACGGCTTGAAGAGGCCCGTACAGGGCGCCGAGGTCCCGGTGACCCAGTGGACGGCGCGGTGGGGGCGAAGCTCGCTGACCATGGAGGCCACCGACTGGCTGCGGCGCGGGCCGGCCGAGGCGTGCATGCAGATCGTGCGGTTGCGGGTATTGGCCGGGGTCCAGTCGGGATCGTCGCCGTGGTCGCGCAGGATGGCCATCATGCCGGCGGGCGTGAGCGCGGGCGCGGCGCCGTCCAGCAGGGCCTGGCCGCGGGCGCAGCGCCCCCGCCCGAAGCTGACGGCGTCGCGGGCCTCGTCGATCAGGCTGGCGGCGACGTCGTAGGGCGCGCCGCGGTCGAGGTCCGGGCTCAGGGCGTCGTAGTCGCGCCCGATGGAATAGGCGTTGGAGAGGGCGCGCCGCTCCCTCACCTTCTGCCAGACCCAGGACCGGCCCACGGTCTCCAGCACATAGGCCTCGGTGGGATCGGCGATGATGAAGCCGTTGTTGTAATAGAACCGTCCCAGGTGGCCGCAGTCACCGCCCTGGCCGTGGCGCTCCAGCAGGGCGACGATGACTTCCAGCGCCTCGCGAGCCGTGGCGCCGCGCTCCAGGCCCAGGCGCACAAGGTCCATGCCGATCAGGGCGCGCTTGCGCTGGGCCGCCGTCCGGGCGTGCAGGGCCTCGTTGCCGATCACGACCCCGCATTCGTTGGCGCCCATCTCGGCGCCCCACATCCAGAAGGGCCGACTGAGCAGGCACGCGTAGGTCGAGGCGACCTCCGGGATGGTGATGTAGGTCAGCTTCAGCGGCGCGCCGGCCGGACCGGCGCGGGCCGGCGACAGCTCCAGGACCTGGGCCTCGTTGCGCTCACGGTCGCTGTTCTTGGCGAACAGCACGGCGCCCCTCGCCGTGGACGAGGTGAGCGCGGCCAGGGTGTCGCACATCAGACGGCGCCCGCGACGGCGTCGCGTAGCGCCTGGACCTGCCGGTTGAGCGCCACAAGCTGCTCGACGGTCATGCCTGAGCGGCGCAGCAGGGTGTCGGTCAGGCAGGCCGTCTCGACCTGCATCCCCGCCCCCTTCTCGGTCAGCCGCACCTGGACCTGCCGCTCGTCCTGGGGGTTGCGGTGGCGGCTCAGGAAGCCGGCCAGTTCCAGCCGCTTGACCAGGGGGGTGATGGTGCTGGGCTCCAGCGCCAGCCGCTCGGCGATGGCGCCGATGGTCTGGCCATCCTCTTCCCAGAGCACGCTCAGCACCAGGTACTGCGGATAGGTCAGGCCGAGGTCGTCCAGCATCGGCTTGTAGGCGCGGTTGATCGCGATCGTCGCGCCATAGAGCGCAAAGCAGAGCTGGCCATCCAGCGGGACCGGTTGGGGCCTGGTCATCATGGGCCTTCCTGCCACCACGGCGGCGCGTCTCATAGAGTTATATATCGCGATAACTTTTATCTGGACAAGGCTCAGGGCTTGGCTCTATGGTTTCATTATCGCGATAATGATTATCGCAATATCAAACAACGGAGACCCAGATGACCAAGTTCCGCACCCTCGTCGCTTCCGCCGCTATCGCGCTGGCCGCCACCAGTTCCGCCCATGCCGCGCCCGCCGGACCGGTGAAGAACGTTGTCCTGGTGCACGGCGCCTTCGTCGACGGCTCGGGCTGGGCCGACGTCTACAAGATCCTCACGGCCGACGGTTACAAGGTGACCGTGGTGCAGAACCAGACGGCCTCCCTGGCCGACGACGTGGCGATCACGCGCCGCGCCCTGGCCGAGCAGGACGGCCCGGCGATCCTGGTGGGCCACTCCTACGGCGGCGTGGTGATCAGCGAGGCCGGAACGAACGAGAAGGTGAAGGGGCTGGTCTATGTGGCCGCCTTCGCCCCGGAGACCGGCGAGTCGGTCGGCTCGCTGATCGCCAACCCCACGCCGGGCGCGCCCGTGCCGCCGATCCTGCCGCCGCAGGACGGCTTCGCCATCGTCGACAAAGCCAAGTTCCATGCCGCCTTCGCCGCCGACGTGAGCCCGCAGGCGGCCGCCTTCATGGCCGACTCCCAGACACCGTTCGGCGTCGCCGCGATCGGTGGGGCGGTCACGGCGCCGGCCTGGAAGGTGAAGCCCAGCTGGTACATCGTCGCCGACGCCGACAAGATGATCCCGCCAGCCGCGCAGCGCGCCATGGCCAGCCGGGCCGGCGCCAAGGTCACCGAAGCTCACGGCAGCCATGCGATCTACGTCTCGCAGCCCAAGGCCGTCGCCGCGGTGATCGAACAGGCGGCCCAAGCCGCCGCGATGTAAGAGAAGATCGTAGACCAGGAGGCCTCGAAGCGCGCCGCGCTTCGGGGCCTTTAGGCGTCGGGGTCGTTGCAGGCCACGATGTCGGCGGGCTTGGGCAGCCTGGTCGGGGCCTCGAAGATGGCGAGGTAGCCGACGCCGCCGGCCATGGGGGCGGACGAGATCTGCTTGTAGCCCACGGCCTCGAACTCGCATTTCAACAGGGCCGGCGGCATGCCGTGGCTGGCCGAGGCGCGGTCCAGGTCGATGACGCCGACCCGCCCGCCCGGCTTCAACGCGCCGGCCAGATGCCAGAGCAAGGCGTAAGGGTTCTCGACCTCGTGGTACATGTGGACCAGGACGGCGCGGTCGATGGCCTTGGCCGGCAGCTTCGGATCGTCGGGCGTGCCCACGACGATGCGGATGTTGCCCAGCTTGCGTCGTTCGGCCTCGCGGCGCAGGCCGGAGATGTAGGCCTCGACGATATCCTCGGCATAGACGACGCCGGTCGGCCCGACGGCGGGCGACAGGCGAAGGGTGTGGTAGCCGGAGCCGGCGCCGATATCGGCCACCTTCATGCCGGGCGCGATCTCGAGACCGCGGATCAGCTGGCCGGACTCGTCGGCCGCATCGCGGTCCGGGCCGGACGACCATTCGGGGGCGACGATGCCGGCGACCGGTCGGTCGGGCAGCGGGAAGCCGCCGGGCGCGCGGGGCGCGGCTTCGGCCGTGCGACTGTCCGGCGTGGGCGAACAGGCGACCAGCAGGGCGGCGGCCAGGAAGACGAGACTGAAACGCATCGGCCTCTTTGCAGCCTAAAATGGCCGCGGACGCCAGCCCCGCCGCATCAGCCGCCGGGCGACGGCTCGCCGATCACCTTCATATATTCCACCAGCGCCCACCGATCGGCGTCGCTGAGCGCGGCGTTGCTGTAGTCATGCCCGAGGTTGGAATTGCCCTGGATGATCTTGCCGGCCGCGTCGCGGGTGCGGAACAGGAAGGTGTTGTCCGGCCGAGGCGTGGCGACGAAGCCGACCTTCGCCGCATCGAACTGCCGGGCGCCCACCCAGAATTCGGTCGGCCGCTGCGCCGGAGGCAGGAAGAGGTCGTACAGCGTCGGCACCGAGCCGTTGTGCAGGAACGGCCCGGTGGCCCAGACGCCGGTCAGCGGCCGGCCCTTGTAGGCCAGGATTTCAGCGGCCTGGGGATGGGTCTGGCCGGCCGTGCGACAGGCGGCGAGCCGCGCGACGTAGGGATCCGGGGGAGGTCCGGGAAGCGCGGCCAGCATGCCGGGCGGATTGACCTGGACCGGCGGATGAACGCCCCGGACGATTTCGACGAGGCTGCCTAGAATGTCGGGCGCCTTCTCCAGCAGCGCGTACTTCACGACGGAGTCCAGAAGCTCGCCGTTCGTGGCCGTGGGTCCGAACCTGCTGGGGCTCAGGGGCGCGACCCTGTGGCCCTGCATCGTGCCGGTGGCGGCCTGGCGGGTCACCAGGTTGCACGCCATCCAGGGATCCGTGCCGATGGTCTCCGCGTCGGGCGTGGCGGCGAAGATGGGCGTCATCTCCTCCAGCGGCTTGGTCGAGCCGGGCCGCGTCCGCGTCGTCAGATCGTCGCGGGCCAGGGGCGTGTGGCAGCGGGCGCAGTTCTGTTCCGCGAACACCTGCCGGCCGCGCGCCGCGAGCGCGGCGTCCACCGGCATCACGTCCCGCGGCCAGCGAGGCGGCTTCAGCGACATGAGCTGCTGCTCGATCGAGATCAGGTTGGAGACCTCGATGCTGGAGCGGACATTGAGACCGAGCAGCCCGCTGCGCGCCTTCACATCGGCGAAGACGCCGACCACCTCGCCGACGTTGCGGCCGAGGGCGCCCGCGTCGAAGGTCTGGCCGCTGGAGAAGGTCTTGGGCGCGTTGCTGATGAAGCCGCTCCACTGCATCCGCGTCTGCTGCGAGGTGTTCCAGAGGAACGGATAGCTGACGGGCGCGTCGGAGGGGTTGGGCGTAGGCCCGACGGGCTTGGCCACGTAGGCGACCTTGTTGAGGATATGGCCCACCGCGTCGAGCCGGCCATAGCCATAGCGCACATCGTTCTTGTTCTGCGCGGCCCACCGGAGCTGGTAGTCCGTGAGTTGCTGCAGCGCGCCCTTCAGCTTCTGCCGCTCGGCCACGCCAGCGGCCGGTCCCAGCACGCCATCGCCGAAGCGCTTGAACTTCGCGGGGTCGTCCCGGGTCTGGACGAGCGCAGTGTTGAAAGCTTCGAAAAAGCCCTGGAAATCGCCGAGCGTGGGGCCGCCCTCGACCCGCATGGCCTTGTCGCCGAAGCGCACCTCGGTTGTGTGGCAGGCCGAGCAGGTCAGGCCCACCCACTTCTCCCGCGGACCCTGGCCGTTCTTCCAGCGCAGCTTGGTGACCGAGAGGTTGGTGTCGGCCTGATCGTCGATCGCAAAGCCCACGGGCAGGTTGCTGACGCCGTTCGTCAGGTAGCGGAAGCCCGCGATGTGGACGGGGTCCAGGAACTTGCCGGTTCCGTCCGGCTGCTCGAGGTTTCGGAGCCAGCTTTCCGGGATCAGCCGCGAACCCTGGTAGCCGCCGTACCAGCGGGCGATGGTCGGGCCATCCCAGCCCTGCCCAAGGTCGACGGATGTCTGGCCGACCGCGACCGCCACGCCCGCGGCGCCCGCAAGGACCAAGCCGCAAGCCACCTTCACGCCAACGTGCATCATCGGATAGGCCCCCATGCCTCGAAGTTCCGCACGCTACGCCTACTATCAGATGTTACAATACAGAATGCATCTATTGATTGCGTCGGAAGGAAGGACGCCATCGCGCTCGTGGGCCAGGTGAAACGGAACGGGAACGTGATATAGGCGTGGGAATGGCCGACGCCGCCAGCGTTCTTGAGGGGCTTCCCGCCGACCTGTTGCCCGAGCGGTTTCGCGACTGGTTCGCCGGGCGCGGGTGGACGGCGCGCGCGCATCAGCTGGAGATGGTGGCCAAGGGACGTGAGGGCCGCGACGCCCTGCTGATCGCGCCCACCGGCGGGGGTAAGACGCTGGCCGGGTTCCTGCCCACCCTGATCGAGCTGGCCGAGCGGCCGCCGGCGAACACGCCGCGGGGACTGCACACGATCTACATCTCGCCGCTGAAGGCGCTGGCGGTGGACGTGGAGCGGAACCTGAACGCGCCCATCCTGGAGATGGGCCTGAACGTGGTGGCCGAGAGCCGGACGGGCGACACCGGGATCGCCAGGCGCCAGCGGCAGCGGGTGAAGCCGCCGGACATCCTGCTGACCACGCCCGAGCAACTGGCGCTGCTGTGCGCCTGGGAGGGCGCGCGGCTCTATTTCGAAGACCTGTCCTGCGTGATCCTGGACGAGATCCACACGCTGCATGCGAGCAAGCGGGGCGACCTGCTGGCGCTGGACCTGGCGCGGCTACAGACCCTGGCGCCCCGGATGCGGCGAGTGGGCCTGAGCGCGACGGTCGACGATCCGCTGGTGATCAAGACCTGGATGGCGAGTCATCGGGGCGTTGAGGTGATCAGCGCCCCCTCCACCGCTTCGCGGTCCCCCTCCCCCGTCGTCTTCGCGACAGGGGAGGAGCAAAACGGCGATACCCGCTCCTCCCCTGCGCTAGCGGGGGAGGTGGATCGGCGCGTGGGCGCCGAGACGGAGGGGGCGCTTGTCGCGCACGGACCTTCGTCGATCGCGCTGGTGCGCGGCCCGCCCGGCGCGGAACCGGTGGTCGACGTGCTGCTCTCCGAGGGCCGTGTCCCCTGGGCCGGCCATACCGCGCAGCACGCGATGCAGGAGGTCTATGACGTCATCCGGCGATCCCGGACGGCGCTGGTGTTCGTCAATACGCGGTTCCAGGCGGAGTTCGCGTTCCAGGAGCTGTGGCGGCTGAACGACGACAGCCTGCCGATCGCCCTGCACCATGGTTCCCTGGCCGCCGAGCAGCGGCGGAAGGTCGAGGCCGCCATGGCGCGGGGCGAGCTGCGGGCGGTGGTCTGCACCTCCACGCTCGATCTCGGCATCGACTGGGGCGACGTGGACCTGGTGATCCAGCTCGCCAGCCCGAAGGGGGCGTCGCGGATGGTGCAGCGGATCGGGCGGGCGAACCACCGGCTGGACGAGCCGTCCCGCGCCCTCTTCGTGCCGGCGAACCGGTTCGAGATGCTGGAGTGTCAGGCCGCCCGCGAGGCCATCGCCGAGAACAAGCTGGACGGCGACCCGCCGCGGGTGGGCGCGCTGGACGTGCTGGCCCAGCACGTCATGGGCTGCGCGGTCTCCGAGCCGTTCGACATGGTCGAGCTCTACGAGGAGGTGCGGTCGGCCGGGCCGTACCGCGACCTGGCCTGGGAGGACTTCGAGGCCGTCGTCGATTTCGTCTCGACCGGCGGCTACGCGCTGAAGACCTACGACCGTTTCCGACGGATCGTGAAGCTACCGGATGGACGCTGGAAGGTGCGGGACCTGAACGTGGCGCAGCGGCATCGGTTGAACGTGGGGGCCATCGTCTCGCCGGCCATGCTGGCGGTGCGGATGGCCATGCGCGGGAACAAGGGCGGGCGCAAGATCGGCGAGGTCGAGGAGGGCATGCTGGAGATGCTCGACCCCGGCGACACCTTCGTCTTCGCGGGCCAGGTGTGGGAACTGGTGGCGGTGACCAACCTGGACGTCCTGGTGCGGCCGGCGAACCACAAGGACCCGAAGATGCCGTCCTGGGGCGGGTCCAAGTTCGCCCTCTCCACCTATCTCGCAAAGCGCGTGCGGCAGTTGATGTTCGACGAGAGCCACTGGAGCGTGCTGCCCACCGACGTGCGCGAGTGGCTGGGGGCGCAGAAGGACCGGTCGCGGATCGTCGCCGAGGACGAGATGCTGCTGGAGACGTTCCCGCGGGGCAAACGCAACTTCATGGTGGTCTACCCCTTCGAGGGCCGGCTGGCGCACACGACGCTGGCCATGCTCCTCACGAGACGGCTGGAGCGGCTGGGCGTGGGGCCGCTGGGGTTCGTCTGCAACGACTACGCCATGGCCATCTGGGCGCTGAACCCGCTGGACCGGCTGGACTACGATGCGCTGTTCGACCAGGACATGCTGGGCGACGATCTGGAGTCCTGGCTGCAGGAGAGCTTCATGATGAAGCGGGCCTTCAAGGGCTGCGCGATCATCGCCGGGCTGATCGAGAAGCGGTTCCCGGGCGAGCAGCAGAAGACGGGGCGCCAGATCACCTTCTCCACCGACCTGATCTACGACGTGCTGCGCCGGCACGAGCCGGACCACCTCTTGCTGCGCTGCGCGCGGGCGGATGCGGCGAGCGGCCTCATCGACGTGGCGCGGCTGGGCGACATGCTGGCCCGGATCAAAGGCCGGATCCGGCATGCGCCACTGGACCATCTCAGCCCCTTCTCGGTGCCGATCCTGCTGGAGATCGGCAAGGAGCGCTCGCCCGGCCAGACCGGCGAGATGATCCTGGCGGAGGCCGAGGAAGACCTGATCGCAGAGGCGATGTTGTGAGTGAGTCGAGCGAGACCTGCTTAGTTCCTCCCCCGTTGGGGGAGGGGGACCGCGAAGCGGTGGAGGGGGCTTCCTCACCGACCGCTCGGGAGGAAGCCCCCTCCGGCGGCTCCGCCGCCACCTCCCTCAACGGGGGAGGAATTGAAACGCGTCACCGCTACGCCTTCGCGGCCAGCGACTGCGGGGGCCTGGCGATGGTCGTGCGCGGGACCGAGGTGACGATGCGCTGCTCGGGCGCCCTGTGGCTGGCGGGCGAGCGGATGCTGATCGTCGCCGACCTGCACCTGGAGAAGGGGTCGAGTTATGCCGCGCGGGGCCAGATGCTGCCGCCCTACGACACGCGGGAGACGCTGGGGAGATTGGAAGCCGAGGTCGTCGCCTTGGCCCCCGAGGTTGTCGTGCTGCTGGGCGACACCTTCCACGACCGCAAGAGCGAGGGCCGGCTGGCGGGCGACGACGCCGAGCGGCTCCGGGCGCTGGCGGTGGGGCGGCGGCTGGTCTGGGTGGTGGGTAACCACGACGCCGACGGGCCACAGGCGCTGCCGGGCGAGACGGCGGACGAGATCGCGGTGGCCGGCCTGATCCTGCGCCACGAGCCGCAAGGTGGGCCACAGCCCGGCGAGGTGGCGGGCCACCTGCACCCGGCGGCCAAGGTGCGTGCGCCGCGCGGGACCGTGCGGCGGCGGTGCTTCGTCACCGACGGCGAGCGGGTGATCCTGCCGGCGTTCGGGGCCTATGCAGGCGGACTGAACGTGCGGGACGTGGCGTTCGCTGGGATGTTCGTCCGGCCGCCGCTGATGGGCGCGCTGGGCGCGGCGCGCGTGCGGGCGGTGGGGTGGCGGCAGTTGGCGGGGGACTGAAAGTTCCCGCCCGACCGCGCGTGCCGGGGGTCGACAGGGGCGGTCGGGCGGCCGTGGGCGTCAGACGGGATTGACGGCCCACAGGTGGCGGCGGCGGAGCGCGGTTCCGAGCACGCCGAAGCCCAGGATCATCAGGGCCCAGCTCGCAGGCTCCGGGACCGGGGCGACGGTGGCGTTGTTGGGCGCGAAGTCGCTGATCTGATTGTTGTTCCCAAAGCCGTTTCGCGGCCAGATGTTGAAGCCGTAGTTGTTGGGCGAGAAGCCCGTGGACGGCAGGAGCGCCAGCGGCACGGCCAGGCTGAAGCTGGCGCCGGAGATGGTGGCGGTGAGCGCGTTGACGCCCACGGCGGCCGCGCCGGTCTTCTGGACGGCGATCACCTGGTTGAAGATCACGTTCGGCGCGCCGATGCCGGCGAACGGCCGGATCGTCCCCGTGCCGGTGTTGACGCCGATCGCATAAAGGCCAGGCCGCCCGGAATCGATCGCCCCGGCCATGGTGGCGCTGAGGTTGAACGCAAGCGCGACGGGATCGTAGGTCACCGAGAACGCGGTCACGTCCAGGTCGGCGTCCTGGGCGCCGACGAAACTGGGCAGGAAGTCGCCCGTGGGGTCGGTGATGGCCACGGCGTGGGCCGGGGCGGCGGCGGCCAGGGTGAGGACAGCGCCGGCGGCGAGCAGCAGGTTGCGCATCAAGAGGCTCCTAGGACGATTGCATGGTCGGACGACCCGGGGCTCCCCGGTCGCCGTTGGTTGATGCCCAGCCTCGCGAAAAAGGTTCATGCTGCAGGCGTCGTCCGGGGGCTTTGAACCTTTTGGCCGGACGACGGCATAAACGGGCCGAGCACGAAGGAGACCCATGCTCCCGACGGGTGGTCAGGCCGGCGAACGGCGCGGCGGGGCGGTGGAGCCGCTCGCGCTGGATGAAGCACGCCTGATCGCCCGGGTCGTCGCGCGGGACCTGCGGGCGTTCGAGCAGCTGTACCGGATCTACCACCCGCGGCTGACGCGGTTCCTGTCCAACATCCTGCGCCGCCCGCAGTTGGTGGAGGAGGCGCTGAACGACACGCTGATGGTCGTCTGGCGGCGGTCGGACACCTACAACGGGAGCAGCAAGGTCTCGACCTGGATCTTCGCCATCGCCTACCGGGTGGCGCTGAAGGCGCGGTCGCGGCACGACGAGCCGGTGGAGGACCCGAACGCCGAGGCGCGGCCCAGCCTGGCGGCGGGACCCGAGCAGGAGGTCAGCCAGCGGCAGACTCAGGAGATCCTGTGGACCGCGATGGCCCAGCTCTCGGCCGAACACCGGGCGGTGGTGGACCTGACCTATTTCCACGAGGCCGGCTATCGCGAGATCGGCGAGATCCTGGATTGCCCTGTGGGGACGGTGAAGACCCGGATGCTGCACGCCCGCCAGCGCCTGAAGGGGATGCTGGCCGGCCGGCTGGGGGTGGACGGATGGTGAAGGAACGGGGGGTTCCGCTTGGACACTGACGAACATCGAAGGGTGCACGAGCTGTTGCCCTGGTACGTGACCGGCCGGCTGAGCGCCGAGGATCAGGCGCGGGTGCGGGCGCACGTGGAGGCCTGCGCGGAGTGCCAGGCCGAGGTGCGCACCGAGGAGCGGCTCGAGGCCGAGGTGGCGCGCCTGCCCCTGGACGTGGAGCGGGGCTGGGCCGACATGCGACAGCGGCTGGCGGCGGACGACGCCGGACCGGCGCGGCGTCCGCGCCCACCCGTGACCTGGCTGGGTTGGGGCGTGGCGGCGGCGCTGGCGGTGACGGTCGGCGTGATCTCCCTGCCCCAGGCCGAGCCGCAGGCGTACCGGGCGCTGGGCGCGGCGCCGGCGGCGGTCGCGGCGGGCAATGTGGTGGTGGTCTTCCTGCCCGAGACGACGGAGCGGCAGATGCGCGAGGCGCTGAAGGCGAGCGAGGCGCGGCTGGTGGACGGTCCGACGGCGACCAACGGCTACGTCCTGCACGTCGCGCCGGCGCGGCGGGCGGCGGCCCTGGCGACGCTGCGGGCGGACAGGTCGGTGGTGGTGGCCGAACCACTCGACGCGGGCGGCGCGCGCTGATGGCCGCGTGGCGGCGCCTGCTGCTGGCCGTGCTGGCGGCCTGGTTCGCGGCGGCGGGCGCGGCTTGGGCCGCCCCTCCGGCCGACGACGCCGAGCATCAGGTGCTGGTGATGCTGCGGCTGCCGCCCGACCATTTCCGCGCCGGTTCCGGCTATGCCGGCGGCTATGGCGACGGCGCCAGCCGGGCGGCCCGGCAGCGGACCGCGGACCGGCTGGCGCGGGAACACGGCCTGAGCCGGGTGACCGACTGGCCAATGCCGCTGATCGGCGTGGACTGTTTCGTCCTGCAGGCGCCCGAGGGCCGCAGCACGGCGCAGGTGGCGGCCGAACTGGCCCGGGACGGGGCCGTGGCGTGGTCGGAGCCGATGCAGAGCTATCGCGCCCAGGGCGCGGCGCCGAACGATCCGCTGTTCGCCTTGCAGCCGGCGGCCCAGGCCTGGCGCCTGGCCGAGCTGCGCGGCGCGGCCACCGGGCGCGGCGTGCGGGTGGCGGTGATCGACAGCGCCGTGGACCCGGCCCACCCGGACCTGGCCGGCCAGGTGGCGGCGCGGGCCGACTTCGTCATCGGCCATCCCGCCTCGGCCGAGGCGCACGGAACGGCGGTGGCCGGCGTGATCGCGGCGCTGGCGGACAATCGGCTGGGCGTGGCGGGCGTCGCCCCGGGCGCGCGGCTGATGGCGCTGCGGGCCTGCTGGCAGCGCAGCGCCGCCGACACGACCTGCGACACGCTGAGCCTGGCCAAGGCGCTGAGCTTCGCCATCGAGCGCGACGCTCAGGTGATCAACCTCAGCCTGGGCGGGCCGCCGAACGTGCTGCTGGGCCGGCTGATCGACGTGGCGCTGGAGCGGGACGCGGTGGTGGTGGCCGCGGTCGACCCGACCCTGGCCGGCGGCGGCTTCCCTGCATCGCATCGTGGCGTGACGGCGGTGACCGGGGCGCCCGGCGGCGCGGCCGGGACCTTCGCCGCGCCCGGACGCGACATCCCCACCACCCAGCCGGGCGGCGGATTCGGCCTGGTCAGCGGCAGCTCCTATGCGGCCGCCCACGTGAGCGGCCTCTACGCCCTGCTGCGCGAACGCAAGTCCCGCGCGCCCCTGCTGGCCGGGGCCGGTGGAGCGGTGGACGCCTGCGCGACGCTGCGGGCCTGCGGCGGCAGCCTGCCGCTGGCGTCCCGCGCCGCGCCGCCCACCCGGTGAACGCGGCGCGCGCCTTCGGACTGATCCTGGCCGTCGCCCTGCCCTGGCTCGCGCCCGCCGCCGCCCGGGCGCAGCTGAGCGGCATGGTCGGCGCGGCCAGCGACTACCGCCTGCGCGGGTCTTCGCTGACCGACGGGCGCGGCGCGCTGAGCCTGGGCGCCAACTACGACCACCCGAGCGGCGCCTACGCCGGCGCCACCGCGATCGGCCACGACCCTGGCGGCCGCGGGCCGCGCGTGCTGGGCTACCAGGCCTATGCCGGCGTCGCGGGACGGTTTCCGGGCGGGCCCGGCTGGGACGTCGGCGTCAGCCGGGTCGACATGCGCCCCTACTTCGACCGGGAGTATTCGATCGACTACAGCCAGGCCTATGTGGGCCTGTCGCAGGGGCCGGTGAGCGGCCGACTGTCGCTGGCGCCCGACTATCCAAGGCACGGCGCCGTCACGGCCTATGCCGAGCTGAACGCCGTGGCGCGGCCGGCCGACGGCTGGCGCCTGACCTCCCACGCCGGCGCCCTGACGCGACTGGACGACGGGGCCGCGAGCGACGGCCGGACGCGCTACGACGTGGCCGTGGGCGTGGTGCGCGAGTTGGGGCGGGCCGAGGCCTCACTGACCTGGGTCGCGGTGTCGCCACGCCCAGGCCCGCGCACGACCTGGACCCGGCCGGGGCTGGTGGCGGGGTTGGCGGTGTTCTTCTGAGGAACGCCTAACCGATCAGCGGGAAGTGTGGGGCCGACTCCGGCGGCGCCTTCCCCCCGCGGCGAGGGTCGTCGGTGATCTCGACCTTGCGGCGAAAGGGGACGAAGCCGGAACGCATGTAGAAGGCCACGGCCCCCTGGGCGTCCAGGGTGCAGGTGTGCACCCAGAAGCGGCGGATCGGGCGCGACCAGGCGAGGTCCAGGGCCTGGTTCATCAGCCAGCGGCCGGCGCCGGTTCCCACGAGGCCCGGCGAGAGGCCGAAGAAGGACAGCTCGCACGCGCCAGGCTGGCGGAAGTCCAGCTCCAGGATGCCGACGCCCTGCGGCGCCTCCAGCCGATAGACCTCGACCAGGGGGTCGCGGACGATGGCCAGCAGCTCGGCCTCGCTGAGCGCCAGCCGCATGAACCACAGCCAGTCGCGACCGACGGCGCGGTAGAGGTCGAGGTACTCCTCGGCGGCGACGTTCCCGAGCCGGACGAGACGAGCGCCCGGCGGAGCCGGGGCGGGACGCTCCGGCGGCCGGGCGTGCATCTCCAGCGACGTCTCGATGGTGACGATCTTGGTCGGATCGACGTCGTGATAGCCGTCGGACAGCATGGTTCCTCAGCCCCTCGCCTGAACGGGCGGAGGTGTCGCGGCGGGCGGGCCTTGTCAACCGCGCCGCGTCAGGGCGCGCCGCAGTTCGGGCCCTTGCGGCTGAGGCAGAGCTTTTCGCCGCCGGCCGGGATCCTGCCCGTCTTGTCGAGCACGCCGTCCAGGCGGAGGTTGGCGATGGACGGGCCGTCCTTGGTCACCGTCACCCACATGATGTGGTCGAAGGCGCCCGGCGCGTCGGTGTCGGCCCACTCGCCGCCGGTGGTGCCCAGGGTGATGTAGTCGCGGCCCTCGCGCTCGGTGTGGCTGTAGCGGTGCATGTGTCCGTTCAGGACGGTGTAGGGGCGATCCTTCAAGGCGGCCTCGATGCGGGCGAGGCTGCCCTGCCCGGCCCGGCGCCAGACCGGCTTGTGCATCAGGAGCACGACGTGGCGGGCCTTGGGGTTGGCGGCGAGCACGCCCTCGAAATGGGCGTTTTGGGCGTCACTGATCTCACCGACCCTGGCCTCCATCAGCGAGGCGTAGGGCAGCGTCGCGGCTTTGGCCGGATCGGTCTTCCGCATCTCGAGGAATTCGGCGCGCATCCGGTAGATGTCGGCCATGCGCTGGGGCGCGTAGTCCTCGGTGTCGAGCACCAGGAACAGCACGCCCTTGTAGCCGAAATGGTAGTAGCGCGGGCCGTAGCGGCGTTCCCAGACCTTGCGCTGGGTGAGGTTGGTCAGGTCGTGGTTGCCGCCGACGTGGAAGTACGGCGCCTTGAGGCCGGCCAGGCGGGCGTCGAACTCGGACCACTCCCTTTCGAGCTGGGCCTGGTCCTCGGTCCCGCCGTCGATCTGGTCGCCCACGGTGATGACGAAGGCGGGCCGCAGGAGCTGCAGGTCGCGGACGGCCACGTCGAAGACGCCGTTGCGGTAGCCGGACTCCAGGTCGGTGACGACGGCGAAGGTGAAGTCGCCGGGCGCCTCGTCGAAGCGCTGGTGGGTCCAGGGGGCGGGCCCGGCGAGCGGCGGCGGGGCGAAGTCGGCGGCGGCGGCCGGTAGCGCGGCCAGCATCGCGAACAAGAGGCCCAGTATCCGTCGCCGCATCGTGATCCCCTCGTCGCCAGACATCGAGCATAGCCCGGTCCGGCGCACGCTCAACGACATCGCGGCCCCAGGTGGAGGCGGTTCGTCAGGCGCTGGTGGGGGCGCTGGAGAACAGGTCGGCGACGCTGGCCTGCGGCGAAGCCACTTCCAGGAAGCCCACCTCCACGAACCGCGCGGCCAGCGCCAGACGCACCTCGTCGCCGAGGCCGCCGGGAAGATCCCGCACGCGGAAGCTGTCGGTCTGGGCGATGAACAGCACCGCCTCCTGGGCGCCGCGGTGGATGTAGAGGTGGCCGCCGGGATAGGCGAAGTCGATGGTGTCGGCGCTGGCGCCCAGGTGGCTGAACGCCAAACCGGCGTGCCGCAGCCGGGTGTCGAGCCCGAGGACCGGCGGCTGAGACGGCCGCGGCAGGGCGGGCAGGTCGCCGATGGTGCGCGATGCGCGCCGCTGCAGCGCAGCGTTCAGGAAGCCCGGCGCGCGGACCGCGTTCAACAGCTGGCCCACGGCCTCCGCCACCGGCCCGCCGAACGCCTCGGCGTCGACGCCAGCCAGCCGACCCGCCACGGTGGCGCGCAGCGGCCGGTTCATGTCGGACAGGTGATCCAGCGCCGCGACGATGGCCTCGCGCAGGGTCAGCGGCGTGAAGCCGAGGGCCAGGTGGACGGACTCCGTGTCGGAATCCACCGTGTGGAACGTGCCGCGCGGCAGGTACATCAGATCGCCGGGCGCGAGGTCGATCACCTCATGGGCGCCCAGGTCCGGCGGGTTGCCGGCGACGCCCTTCCAGGTGTTGAACAGCGGCGACGGGCGGGTCGCGACATACCAGCGCTTGGTCCCCTTGAGCTGGACGACGATCAGGTCGTGATCGTCGTAGTGCACCGGCGCGCGCATGCCGCCGCGGCTCCAGAAGGCGGAGGCGGAGACCGGCTGCTGGATCAGCATCTCCAGCGAACGGGCCACGGCGTCCAGGCCGGGCGACAGCGGGCGCAGGTCGGGGAAGCGGACCGAATAGTTCCGCGCATGAAAGGCAGCGATACGGGCGCGGAAGTCCGGGGCGTCGGCTACGCCCGCCAGGCTGGGCGGCGGGCCGGAGGCGTTGGCGGAGTGGTAGGTCAGGTCGGAGGCCAGGTGAACGGCGGACGCCAGCAGCGTCTCGGGATCGGGGCCGAGGAGGCCGGCGCGCGACGAGCGGCTGTCGTGGCGGACCAGGCGGAACCCACCCGAAAGCCCCTCGCCCAGGAACGTGTCCACGGCGAGCGGCGACAGGAACTCGCCCAGCCGCCGCTGGGCGTCCTCCAGAATCATCCGATCACGTCCCCCGAGGCGCGCCCGATACGCGCGGTTACGCCCTAAGACATCACAGGCGGAGGGCCAAGGTCATTCGAAACGCGACCAGCGGTCAGCTTCTGCAGGCCGACGCGCCCTAACCGTTCATCGCCTTTTCCAGCGCCAGCGCGAGCGAGACGCAGGCGCTGGCCGTGACGGCGGTGGACAGGACCGGGTAGCGCGAAGGGGTGTCCGGGGTCTGGTGGTCGAACAGCCACTGGATCAGGAAGGCGACCACGAAGCCGCCGAGGATCCAGGTCTCGGGGGCCCGGCCGCGGGCCAGCAGGATCACCACGGCGGCTACGGCGCAGAGGAAGGAGAAGGCCTGGCGCATGATGCGCGGGCTGGGCTCGCGCGTTTCGAGCCCCCAGCGGACCCCGCCCAGGAAGGCCAGGGTCACCGCCGACCACGCCAGCAGAGTGGTCAGCGCCATCGGTCCCCAGGCGGCGGGGCCGTAGCAGTAGGCCAGGGCCGCCAGCGGGAACGGCGACAGCGCCACGAGTGCGATCGCCCACAGGGCTACGGGAATGGACTCCGCCCGGGGGGCGGGCCGCACGTCATCCATGAGCAATCAATCTCTCCGGAATGCCGCCGAGGCCGCCCAACCGGCCGCCAGCGCGAACGCCATGGCTGCCAGACCGTAGGACCATGGCCTGTCATGAGCCCATACGTAAAGAGCCCGTTCGAGGCCGACCTTCTCGACGGTGAGGGTCCGAGCGCGACTGGAGACGGGCTTTCCGTCCTGGAACAGCAGGATTTCGGCGCGGTAGACGCCGGTCGGCGCCCCGGTCGGGAGCGCGATCTCGGCCCGGAACAGGCCCCGGTCGACGAAGCGCACGCCACGTCCGTCCTCATGGTAGAGGCCGGCTTTCTCCTTCAGGCGGACAACCGCGCGGCGCCAGTCGAAGTAGTCAGGTCCCAGGCTGGAGACGACCACGTCGCGGACGCCGTAACGGGTCTCGATGTGCTGTTCCGCGGGCGCGTTGATCGGCAGGTGGTCGACGCCCGCACCCAGGCGGCGCAGCGTGCCGAAGGTGGCGATGTCGCCCAGCGGGCGGTTGGAGGCGGCGCGGTAGAAGCCGGGCGCGCCGCGGAACACCACCGGCCGGCTGTTGAGCCACAGGCCCGCCACCTTCTGCTTGCGGGTCAGACGCACCGGCTGTTCGGGACCGCGGATCAGGACCACGACGTCGCTGGGCCTGGCGGCAGCGTCGAACACCGCGCCGTAGAGGACGATGCGGGCGCCGCGGAAATTGGATTTCACCTGGACCGTGGTGTCGGTCAGGGCCGCCGAGATCACCGGGGCGGACGCCGTCGGCGAGGGCGGCAGCGGCGGGCTGGGAACGGTCGCCGTCGCCAAGGCGAGGATCGGCCCCAGCATCAGCCCATCCCCGACAGCAGGACGAACGGCTCGTCCGGGGTGAGGAACAGGCCCAGGCCCATGCGCAGGCCGACCATGAGGACGATGAGCGCCAGGACGGCGCGCAATTCCTCCGCCCGGAACCGCGACGAGGCGCGCGCGCCGAACTGGGCGCCGATGATGCCGCCCACGATCAACAGAAGGGCGAGCACGATATCGACCGTCTGGTTACGGCCGGCCTGCAGCACGCCGGTGAGCGCCGTGGTGACGATGATCTGCAGGAGGCTGGTGCCCACCACCATGCCGGCGGGCATGCGCAGGATGTAGACCATGGCGGGCACCAGGATGAAGCCGCCGCCGACGCCCATGATCGCCGAGAGCACGCCGACGAACGCGCCCAGCGCGAGGGGCGGGATCACGCTGATGTAGAGGCGCGAGCGGGGGAAGCGCATCTTGAGCGGCAGGCCGTAGAGCCAGACCGGCCGGCGGTCGCGGCGCGGCGGCGCGGGGTCGCCCCGGCGGCGGCGCAGGATGGCGCCCAGGCTCTCCATCAGCATCAGTCCGCCGATGACGCCGAGGAACAGCAGGTACGAGACCGAGACCACCAGGTCGGCCTGGCCCAGCAGGCGCAGCCAGCGGAACAGCTCGACGCCCGCGGAGGCTCCGACCACGCCGCCGGCGGCCAGCACGCCGCCCATCCGCAGGTCCACGGCCCTGCGCCGGCCATAGGCGATGACGCTGGACATGGACGAGGCGGCCACGTGGTTGGCCATGGACGAGACGGCCACCGGCGCGGGAATCCCCAGGAACACCAGCATCGGCGTCATCAGGAAGCCGCCGCCGATGCCGAACATGCCCGAGATGAAGCCCACGGCCGCGCCCAGGAGCACGATCAACGGGGCGTTCACGGCCACCTCGGCGATGGGCAGGTAGATGTCCACGTCCGGGCCTACGACCTACCCGGCTTGAGCGCACAGCGATCCTGTCGGATCGATCTTCGCCCAAGAGTTTCTGAGAAGATGAGCATTTCTAACGCCGAACCGGCTTCCACTTCGGCGGAAATGCTCCGGGGGTCAACGCTGGTAGACGTGCAGCGGCGGTCCGCCGGACTGATCGCGGCGGTATTCGGCGAGCGCGCGGTCGTAGGCGACGCTGGCGCGACCATCCAGCGGGCCGTCGTAGTAGCCGAGACGGGTCAGGACCAGCTGGGTCTGGCGGACGTTCATGTTGTGCGCCGGCGTGGCGGCGACCGCCTTGGCGGGTTGCGGCTTCGGTCCCATGTCGGCCAGCGCCTTGCGGGCCTGGACGTCGCCCTTGGCCGCGGCGCGCTCGAACCAGGCGCGGGCGCGGACCAGGTCCTTCGGAAGGCCGCTGCCCGACTGGTAGAGGAGACCCAGGTTATACTGGCTCTCGACCACGCCGTTGGTGGCCGCCTTGCCGAACCACTGCGCGGCGCTGGTCAGGTCCTGCGGACCGCCCTCGCCCCGGAACAGATAGACGCCGAGGTTGTGCATGGCCTTCACGTCGCCGTTCTCGGCGGCGAGCGTCGTCAGGCGCCGTGCTTCGGCCGGGTTCTGCGGCAGCCCAGCCTCGCCGCTGTCGTAGAGCTGGGCGAGGTAGAGCTGGGCCTGGGCGTGGTTGGCCTCGGCCAGGGACTTGAGCGTGGCCAGGGCGCCCGGGACGCCCGCCTCCACGTCGGCGCGCACCTGGGCGAACACCGGCTGGGGCTTGGGCTCCGCGGGGACGCTGGCGAAGCTTGCCGGCCCCAGAGCCATCGAGGCTCGGGCGGGCGAACCATCGGGCGTGAGCGCGATGGGGTCCGGCGCGGGCGTCGGCTCCTTCTGCGCCTGCATCAGGGTGAGGCCGGCGGCGCCCACGCTCATAAAGGCCGCGCCGCCCGCCACCAGCAGCGCGGTCTGCAGCGCCGAGTGCCGCGGGGATGGCTTGGTCTTGCTGGCCGAGAAGCCCGCAAACAGGCGGCCGGACGCGGCGGCCTTCATCTTGGCCCGGACCTTGGCCGGACCGGCGTCGGCCTTCGCCGCGCGGGCGGTGGCGCGGGCTTGCTCGATCACCTGGCGGGTGGAGAGCTCGCGGATCGGGTCGATCGGCTCGGCGGAGACGAAGAGGTCGTCGTCGTCCTCCTCGTCGTCGAGCGGCTGGAAAGTCTCCGGAACCCGGGGCTCGGGGATATCCAGGTCGAGGCGGCGCCAGGGCGGCGTCACCGTCTCGGTCGGGCCGTCAGCCCTCAGTTCGGACTCGGCCTCGGCGCGCGAGAAGAAGTCCGGCCCGAACGCCGCGACGCCGACCTCGGCCTCGGGTTCGATCTCCGGCTCGGGCTCCGGCTCAGGCTCAGGCGGCGGGCCCAGCAGGCGGATGGCCTCGACGAGCGGATCGACCTCGTCCGCGGCTTCGGCGGCCGCGCCTGCGGCCTGGTCCAGGGCGGCCTGGTCGACGGCGGTCTCGGGCTCGGGCTCCGGGTCCGTTTCGGGTCCGAAGAACGCCTCGGTGTCGAAGGCCGCCTCGGGCTCGGGCGCGAACGCGCGGGCCTCGGGCGCCACGGACTCGAATTCGGCTTCGGGCTCAGGTTCCGGTGCGAACGCGCGGGGCTCGGGCACGACCGCTTCGGCCAGCGCAGCCGGCGAGAAGGGCGCGCCGGCGATGCGCTCGCTGATACCGGCCAGCTCGGCGCCGAAACGTTCAAACGCCTCGGCCTGGGCGTGTTCGCCGCGGGCCAGGCGCAGTTCGACCGCGCCGGCGATGCGGGCGATCTCGGAGCCCACCTGGTCGATGGCCTCGGCGCCGCGCTGATCGACCTCGATCAGCTTCTTGCCCACCGCCTCGGCCATGGACAGCACCTGGCGGCCGATCTCCTCCACCGCCTGGGCGGAGCGGCGCTCGGCGGCGCGGACCTGCTCGGTGAGTTCGGCGAAACGGGCCTCGCCGCCGGCCGTGGCGATCTTCTCGGCCACCTCCGCGCGGACCGCCTCGACCCGGTGGGTCAGGACCTCGGCCAGGGCCTCGAACTTCGCCTCGGCGTGGTCGCCCCCGCCATGCTCCACCGAGCCCAGCCGCCGGTCGAAGTTGGCCAGCGAGCCACGCAGGGCCTCCAGGGCCGAGGCGGTGCGCGCCTCCGCCGTGGCCAGGCGCTCGCCCAGGCGCTCCAGAACGGTCTCGACCACCAGCTCGGGCTCGATCCGGCTCAGGCGGGATTCGATCAGCCGCAGCGCTTCGATCGAGCGCGGGCCGGCCGAGGCGCTGGTCTCCAGGCGGCGCAGGCGCTCGCCGAAATAGCTCTGCTCGGCGGAAGACTCCGCCAGCAGGCCTTCCAGCCGCGTGGCGGCCGCGTGCTGCTCGCGCTCGGCGGTCTCGATGCGGGCCAGGGCCTGGCGCACCGAATGCTCAACCCCGTTGATGGCCAGGCCGGTGCGGGTCTCGGACGCTTCGATGCGGTCGGTGAGCCGGTCCAGCGCATGGGCCACTCGGGTCAGGTCGGGCGGCGTGGCGGCGGATGGCGCGAAATGCGGTGGCGACGGCGGCGAGACGGCCCTCAGGCGTGGGGCCTGGGCGCGGAGCGCCCGGTCGCCGAACTGGGCCTCGACCGTGACCTCTTCGGGGACGTCGTCCTCGAGAATCACCCGGTTGAGCCACTCGCCCAAGGTCATGCCGGAGCGGCGGGCAAGGTCTTTCGCGACCTCACGGGCCTTGGGGTCAATCCCCTTGACGCTCCATGGCGCCACCCCGCCCATGCGAATCGCTTCTCCGCCTAGTCTTGGACGCTAACCACCGATTCCTGGGGTGTAAACGAACGCTTAACGCTACATCTGGTGTGCGACGTCCAATCCTGTGGATGGGTTGCCAAGCTTCGGCTAGGGCTTCGGCATGGATCTGCGCACGACCCTCGCCCTGGGCGCCGGCCTGGCCGCCCTCGCGGCCTTCGCCGGCTGGCGGGGCGCGCGGCCGCCCAATCCGATGAAGGGCCCGCGGCTGATCCCCTGGCGGGCGATCATGGTGTTCGCGGCCGCCGCGGCGATCCTGCTGCTGGTCCAGGCCGAGCGCAGCGCGGGCTTCGGACCGGGCTAGCTCAGTCCTCGCTTTTCTTCGGCCGTTTCGCCAAGCCCGCGACGCCCCCGGACGACAGCAGACCCGCGTCGGCCATCAGGCGGGGTATGGCCCATTTCTGGGGCGCGGCGACGTAGCGGGGCTGCCAGGTGGGGTCGTACTTGGACTTGTAGTGGCGCACGCCCTGGAAGTTGTAGATCTCCTCGCCACGGTCGTAGATCAGCCGACCCACCCGCGAGAGCGCCGGAGCCAACGGCCGGTCGTCGAGGCCGGAGAGCGGAGCCATGCCGAAGTCGAAGGCGCCGTAGCCCTCGCCCCGCGCCCAGCCGATCAGCTCGACGAACAGGAAGTCCATGATCCTGGGCGGGCCCTCGGGCACGAACCGCATCAGGTCGATGGAGAAGGCGTTACGAGAGGCGGTGGGCCAGATGGTGGCGAAGGCGATGATCCGGCCCTGCCAGCGCACCAGGGCGAGCGGGAACTCCTGGACGTAGCGCGGCTGGAAGCCGCCCAGGGAGAACCCCTTCTCGCCGCCGGCGTGGGTGTCGAGCCAGGCGTCGGAGATGCGCTTCAGCTCCAGCATCAGCGGCGCGACATCGGCCGGCTGCACGATCTCGAAGGTGGCCCCCTCCTCGCCGGCCTTGCGCCAGGCGCGGCGCAGGTTGCCGCGCTTGGTCCCCTCGACGGTGAAGCTCTCCAGCGGGGAGACCGCCGCCTCCCCCATCTTCTGGATCGCGAAGCCCAGTTCCACGACGTCGGGCAGATCGTCGGCCTCCAGGTTGTAGAAGCCGGGCCGGGCGGCGTGGGCGTCGGCCAGCTCGCGGAAGCGCCACAAGAGCTCCATCCGCTCGTCGCGGCGCCCGACCGGGGCGCCCAAGGATATCCAGCTGCGGCTGCGCACCCCGAACATCAGGAAGCTCTCGCCCGAGGCGGAGAACAGGAACCGCTTGTCGCCCAGCAGCGCCAGGTTGGACGGCGGCCGGGACACCTCGGCCTTAGCCAGGATGGCGCGGACCCGGTCGAACTCCGGGTCGGTGTCGCCGACGATCGCTGGGGTCGCCGCCGACCCCAGCAGTCGCCAGATCCCGAAGGCCAGCAGGGCCACGGCCGCGCCGGCCCAGGCGCGCAGGGAGCGGGCGGCGTCCTCGTCGGCCATCACCCGCCACCAGGGCAGGTCGCCGTAGTCGGCGTTCTCGAACGACCAGAGGCCGATCATGCCGGCTCCGGCCACCAGGCAGGCGGCGGAGACCAGCCAGCCGGGCGTCACCTCCATGCGACTGAGCGCGGCCTTGCGCGGGAAGGCGTGATGGAAGGGCGCCAGGGCGACGGCCACGGCCAGCAGCAACGCGGTCTCCTCCCAGACGAAGCCCTTCACCAGGCTGAGCGGGGCGGCGACCAGCAGCGTGATCATGGTGGCCGCCCAGGCGCCGTCCAGGCGCGAGCGCAGGCCGAACGCCAGCATCACGAAGACCAGTCCCAGAACGCTGGAGATGAAGTGGCTGATCTCGATCAGGATGACCGGCTCGAACTCCATCAGACGCACGAAGCGGGTCGGAAGCGAAGGCCGGGCCCCCGACGCCAGAAGCAGGACGCCCAGGGCGAGGGTCAGCAGGGCGGCGGTCCAGGGGACGGCGGCGGTGACGGCCGGGTGTCGGAGGAAGCGCATCGACCCCTCTGTAGAGGCGCGGTGAGTCGTCTGTATAGGCGAGGCGGCCTCAGGTCCCCTCAAACGATCGTTTAATCGCGCTTGCTCCGGCCTCCGCGGGCGCTAATCTTGGGGGCTCTGAAAATGAAGTTTGGGAGATCGGTATGGCCGACTTCGGCGCCACGGAACTCGACGCGTTCGCGGCCGAAGTGCGCAAGGCGCTCGCGGCGATGTATCCGCCCGAGCTGCGCGATCCCAAGGCCAAGACCGACCCCGAGGCAGTGTGGGGCGGGCGCGCGTTTGAAGGATCGGACGACCCGCAGATCGTCTGGATGCGCCGCATGGCGGCGGTGGGCTGGACAACCCCCACCTGGCCCAAGGAATACGGCGGTGCGGGCCTGACGGCGGCGCAGGCGCGGGTGATCGACAGGGAGCTGGCGGCGGGCAAGTACCGCTCCCCCTTAGCCTCGTTTGGCATCTGGATGCTGGGCCCGGTGCTGCTGGAGTACGCCGACGAGGCGCAGAAGAAGACCCATCTGCCGCCGATCATCGAAGGGAGGATCCGCTGGTGCCAGGGCTATTCCGAGCCCGGCGCGGGCTCCGACCTGGCGAGTCTGGCGACCAAGTGCGAGGACAAGGGCGACCACTGGCTGATCAACGGCAGCAAGGTGTGGACGAGCTATGCGGACAAGGCGGATTGGTGCTTCTGCCTGGTACGGACCGATACGTCCAAGAAGCATGAGGGCATCTCGTTCGTGCTGATCGACATGACCAGCGCCGGGGTCGAGACGCGGCCGATCCAGCTGATCAGTGGCGAGAGCCCGTTCTGCGAGACCTTCTTTACCGACGTGAAGATCCCCAAGGCGAACCTGGTCGGGCGGGTGAACGGCGGGTGGGAGATCGCCAAGCGGCTGCTGCAGTACGAGCGCCAGAACATCTCGGCCGGGTTCGGCGAGGGCGGCGGCGGGGCCGGCGGCTCGGCGGGCGACCTGGCGGAGATCGCCAAGACCTATGCGTGCGACCAGGGCGAGTTGTCGGATATCGACCTGCGGGCGCGGATCACGCGCAACAAGATGGACTTCCAGGCGCTGCGCCAGACGATCGGGCGCTCGGCGGCCGAGAGCCGGGCCGGCAACGGGCCGTCGGCGGCGACCTCGATCATCAAGTTCGCGGCGGCCGAACTGGCCAAGGAACGCTCGGAGCTGATGGTCGAGGCCATGGGCCACCAGGGCCTGGGCTGGGAGGGCGACGGTTTCCAGACGCCTGAGATCCTGGCGGTGCGCGGCTGGCTGCGCGCCAAGGCCAACTCCATCGAGGGCGGCACCTCGGAGGTGAACCTGAACGTGATCGCCAAGCGGGTCCTGGGCTTGCCTGACCCGAAGTAAAACGCGGTCCCATAAGAAAAGGAGGAACGGCCATGGCGGACTTCGGCGGCGAGGTGGAGACGTTCCGGGCCGAGGTGCGGGACTGGCTGGACGCCAACTTCCCGAAGGCGCTGGCCCACGACACGGCGGCGCAGCTGGCCAAGTTGCAGGCTCGACCCGAGAGCGACGCGGCGAAGGCCTGGCGGCTGGCGCTGGGCGGCAAGGGCTGGGGCACGCCCACCTGGCCCAAGGACTACGGCGGCGGCGGGCTGTCGCGCGCCGAGGCCGCGGTGCTGGCCGAGGAGATGGCCCGCATCGGCGCGAAGAACCCGATCGGCGGCATGGGCGTGGCCTTCTTCGGCCCCACCCTGCTGGAGTACGGCAGCGAAGCCCTGAAGCGCGAGCACATGCCCGGCATCGTCATGGGCGAGGTCTGGTGGTGCCAGGGCTATTCCGAGCCGGGCGCCGGTTCCGACCTGGCGGGGCTGCAGACCCGGGCCGTGGACATGGGCGACCACTTCCTGGTCTCGGGCTCGAAGGTGTGGACGAGCGGCGCACAGCACGCCGACCGCTGCTACTGCCTGGTGCGCACCGACACCGCGAAGAAGCACGAGGGGATCAGCTTCCTGCTGATCGACATGAAGGCGCCGGGCGTCGAGGTGCGGCCGATCCTGCTGGTCAACGGGACGTCGCCGTTCTGCGAGACCTTCTTCACCGACGTGAAGGTGCCCAAGGACCAGCTGTTCGGGCCGCTGAACGGC